>Ga0193965_1000721_pt1 | contig 9827 bp, 21 predicted proteins | sample FB_8_MG_FD_140330 | JGI IMG/M metagenome (GOLD analysis project Ga0193965, IMG submission 140330) | Microbial mat bacterial communities from the Broadkill River, Lewes, Delaware, United States - FB_8_MG | ecosystem: Environmental > Aquatic > Freshwater > River > Microbial mats | place: USA... | reverse complement strand
TATCATAAGCGCGAGGCCAACCGTCACCACTTAAAACATTAGGGCAATGGTGAAGCGTCCACATATATGCGTCAAGCCGGTCAGCAAACTTTAGCCAGTTCAGATCTATCTGCGCCAGCAAGAACGGGTTCCCCCATGTCGACGCGCGCTCTTCCGACTCCAAATCGTCCAACTGCTTTGCGAAATCCGGCCTTGCATCCTTGAGCGTTGCCTTCATGTCGCCCGTAGCGATTTCTCCATCATCATGCTTTAGAGCCTCAATGAGAAGCGCAGAACTTGGGTTGGGGTGCAGCATCGCTATTATACGCGCGACCCTTCCGCTATGCCCATCTATAGGGTCTACGGTGTGCGCCATATCTGGATTTGAGTGCCATCTACGAACTCGACCCGCCCTAAACATACGTGATAAATTCATTGCGCTTGCTCCTTTGCTTTGCGGTATGCTGTGAGGGTCTGCCATAGACGTTCCATGCCATGCGTCTCGCTTTTGTCCAAAATATCCTCACGTCCGAAATCAAGCAAAATATCATTTACAATGGCCGATGCCTCCGCCAATTCATCCGCCGCCTTTAGTTGTGCTGCAATTGATGATGTGAGGGTGTATTCGACTGCTGTGCCTCCATATTCACCCTCAGCCTCAACCGCGTCTGGAAAATAATGCCCATATTCACCAACGTGTGTGCAGGTCCATATCGTCTTAGGTGCATCGCTCATAGTTCCACCCCAAACGCTGCCATGATCTGTGCGCGGTGGTGGTCGTTGGCGGCTTGTTGAGCGGCTTCGTCCGATTTGTAGAGGCGGCTCTGGCTACCTATTAACAGTTTATAAGGCTCACTCATACCGCCGTAGTATGTTATTGAATACTCTCCACGTTTTTTGAAGGTTGTCGCAATATCTACCCAAACCAGCGGCTCGATCATATCGGGCAGGGCTGCGATTATCGCGTCAGCGGCTAGAGCTGCATCAGGTCCAGCGTCTTGCACATTATCAATGATAATATCCTCAATCTTCTCTCGCACACTCATAGCTTCACCAGCACGGCAGAGGCGCAATCAATCTCGCCGTCTACGCGGTTGTAGATCAGCTTGTGGGTGTCAAATGGGGTACTGTGTTGCGTGAAGCCATTCCCTGCATAAAACAAATCCACCACATCAACCACAGGCTTAGGCTTCACGCGGTAGGCAAACTTACCAACGAAACGGGCGTCTGCGCAATCCTTCCAGTCATAGTCCACACTTAGCATTTGAACAACCTCCCCCCGATACTTTGCCAGCAACAGCGCGCCTTTCTCTGCGTCTGTCATATCGTTGAAGGCTTGGGGCGCGCCGCGTGATATGAGTTGAAATATGTTCTTATTGCCTGCAATCTCGAACCACCCACACCCACTGTCAATGCGCTTATCGCCAACGGTGTATTTCTTTCCATATGCGAAAGCACCTGCTTCTGAATGTCCGTTGGACCACTCAACAAATTCCACCACATCGCCTGCCTGAACGCCTAGCTGCTCAAGCGTGCCTGTGTCGCCTATTTTCGCTTTCGTCATTTCGTTTCTCCCACTATTCGCCATCCGTTTGTCACCGTGTGGCTTCCATTTGCATTTCTAACGCAGCCTCGCGGCGCGCATATTCCGGCTTATAACCGGCAGATATCTTCTTTGCCGCCCGACTCCTTAGTTCTGATTTCATCCGTGCCATTCGCCGCCGGTCTTCGAATTGCTTAGATGGGCTTGGCGTCACCTTAAACACGCTTGTTCGTTCGTTCTTGAGGTTGTGCGCCCTGAACATGTTGCGCAATTGCTGTGGGTGCAACCCAAGATCCGAAGCTGCCCGAGTAATGCCAATCCTCAGCCCCGCCGCCTGCTGTACCCATTCTGCGCGCATCCGCTTCTTTTCTGACGCTTCAAAGGCCAGTTGTTCCTGCCAGATTCTCATTCATCCACACCGCGCTTGAGATGTTCCAGAACTTGCCGCCCTATAAATTCAGTATACTGCGGGGGGATGCTTTGTGCCAACTCCTTCTGCCCAAGCCAGTGAAGGCCCGTCATTTCTTGGACCTCCTTAACCCCAGAGAAGTGACCAACGTACTGAATAAATTCGCCATCTATAGGGGCGCGGCCCATCTTGGTATTTTTGGCGGAATGTGGCGGGTGCGCCGGCGCATAAATCTCGATATTACTCTCGAACAGTCTATGCCTATAAGTGCGCATCCCAAACATCGCGCCGCAAAGCTCTATCGGGTCTATTAATGGGCTACCCGGTACGTTCTCAATAACATAGGGAACACCTGTGCGCACAAGCGCTGCTCGCGTAGCCTCAACTAAATCTGGGTACTCCTTGCCATCAATTCTGAATTGCATTGAAGCCATTGAATACGCTTGGCAGGGAGGCGAAGCGTGTATGAAATCAAATTCTCTACCATGAGATTCTAGGTATTCTATAGCATCAGCTTGGACGAATTCCCCTCGGTGCTTCGGCTGTGGCAGTATATCGACACCGACAACCTCGAACCCGGCCAATTCATAACCAAAACCAGCGCCGCCACCGCAGCAATATAGGTCTAACAGCCTCATTCGTCCACACCGTTCAAAAGCTTCGCGGTCGGCGTCCAGACGTTCACGCGCTTCTGCATGTGTGACGTGTAATAGCCCCGCGTTCGTAGTGCGCCCATCTTGTTAGACGCCGCATAGGTCTTGATACCAAGCATTGCGCCGATCTCGATGCTATCCATAGGGCGACGAACGCGGCGTAAAATCTCTTGCTGTTCTTGCGTCAATGGCGTGCCGGGGCAGGTCGGGATGTTGCGAAGCGTGCTGCGTCGATTGGTGCGGATGCTCTGAGCATCTTCGAGCATCTCTGCAAGCTTATCGTCTGACACGTCTGCCGTGAAGTGGCCGCTGGCAGGCTTGTCCGGCACTGGCACGAATGAGTAGCGCGCCTTGTGGTCTTTCGTTTCTAGCCGGTGCGTTATTGTGGTCATGCCTTCCCCTCCGATAGTGCGCGTAATGCTGCGATGGCGCGAAACCGCTTAACATCGTTTGGCAATGCAGCGACATGCTCTGACGCCTTCATTCCATAGTTTGCTGCAAATTCATTTATTGCGTCTGATCGCGCCTTTAGTAGCGCCGCATCCTGAACGCTCACCTCTTGCGGTGGCATCGCGGATAAGGCGGCGCAGGCTTCAATTCTCCGAATGTGTCGCTCCGCCTTATCTGTCTGATTTTTCCACCTATAGTCCTGCATCTCGATCAGCTTTTCTTCGCCAATATGCGTTGCATCACGCGGGCCGTTGATAGCCTTAGCCACCCGTTCCACTGTCTCTGCGTCATGTTTCATGCCAATTTAACTCCCTGTCTAATTACCGGCCACTCGATCCCATGCTTTGCTATGAAGTTGTTAACCACATGCAAGCTGGTCCCTAATCGCTTGGCCGCTTGTGTCTGTGTTAGTCCTGCGGATGCCAGCGCACGAAGCACCCGCACCCGCTCGTCACGCAATGCCACACGATGCCGGTGTGATATGCCTGACCATGTTTCGCCCACCTCTGTCATGTCATCCCCTAGAACGGGATTTCTGTGTCTAGGTCACGGCCACCACCCGCCGGTGCATCGTATCCGCCGCCTTGGTCATAGCCCCCGTTGGATTGCTGAGAATGGCCAGAGCCTGAGTTCCCGCCTTGCAGCTTCACATCTGTGACGTTGATTGTCAGATAGGTCTTGCCTTCATGCTCACGCTTAGACAGTTCGCCGGATACCGTTATTTTGTCGCCCTTCTGGATATACTGCGCGACCTTCTCGCCACGCTGGCCCCACCAGTTGCAATCGAACCAGATGGTGGTTTTATTGTCGCCCCATCCGTCATCTACGCCAACCGGCCAGCCTGTGACCTTGTTCTGGCCTGCGGTACGGATCTCGGCATCTTTGCCTACGTTCCCTGCAATTACGATCTGCTTCATATTATTTGCCCTCCAAGGCGTTCTCATACATTTCCAGCAGCGCCGTCTCTTCGGCCAGCTCGTCGGCCTCTTTTTTGCGGCGTGCAATCACCTTGCGCAGAATGGCCGTCGAGTAGCCGCGCCCCTTCGCCTCTGCAAAGACTTCCTTAACCGTCTCTGCGATGTCGGCTTTCTCCTGATCCAGCCGCTCGATGCGTTCAACGATGGTCCGGATCTCGTCTGCCGTTACGCGGTATGCTGTTTCTGTGTCGGTCATTGTGTTGCTCCCTATTTGCAAGCCGCAACGCGGCCCTTTGCTACTGCCAGTTTGGTTTCCACATCGCCGCCGGATAGCGACGAAACAGGGATGCCCAGAAGCAGAACGCCCCATGTGTCGCTGTTCCGTGCGCTGCGCTGCTCCGCCTCCAGGCGCGCCAGCTCGGCCCGCTCTACCGCGCAGTTGAATTGCCCCTGCATCGGGATAGCCGCGATGTCTTCGGGCGACTTTGCGCAAGCTGCTACTGCGGCCAGTGTTGCGATGATTGTGATTGTCTTGGTTTTCATTTCGTTGTTCCCTTGTGTTTTGTCTTTGTTGCCTGCGCCAGCATCATGCCGATGCAGTAGGCCGCGATAGGGTTTGGCGGTAGGTCGCCCTTCTCCCATCGTCGTATCGTGCGTTCACCGTTTGCGCCCATCCCCCACTCAGCGGCTAATTCTCGCTGTGTGAGGTTGAGCGCGTTGCGGTGCGCTTTGAAGTCTTGCGGTGTCATGCCGCCTCCTTTGCTGCATATGCGCAAACAAGCTTAAAGATTGAATCGGCGTGGTTCTCAATCGCCTCAACTTCGCTTATACCCATCATTCCAGCGAATGCCGAAACTGCCTGCTGTGCTACCTGGTCCATTTGGGCTTTTGTTGGCATTTCGATTTTCATTGTGTCGGTCCTTTGTGTTGTGGGCTTCATTGCCCTTGAAACAGTTATAGGACATATTGACCGCACTGGTCAACAGGTATTTCGCAATTATGTCCTGTTATTTTCAGGCCAGCGCCCCGCAAACAATGCAGACCACCGCGTCGACATCGGCTTCCATCGTACCCTGGCACGGCTTGCGCTTATACCCTCGCGGCTCGTCCGGCTCAGGGTAGCGCCCGCATGTCTCTCCGTCCTGCGTGCCAACCTCGTTGCGTTCGTCGGGGCCGCGCAAGATCCATTCGTCGTAGGTCATGGCGTTTCTTCATTGCATGCTAAGACAACGTTAACAGACAGTATCTTGACGCTCTCGCTGACTGGCTTGCCGTACCCATCGTTCAAAGTCCTAGACGCTCTGGTTGTTGCCCCTGTGTTTGGGAATAGCCGCGCGCTATTAAGGTCATCGCTCCACTCTGTCGACCATGCGTCCTTCTTGACCAGATAAGTTCCGTTTGCTCTTTGGATTACAAATGGCATTACAAGCCACCCCCGATCCGCTTGCCCGCGCCAATCTCTGCGACCATAGCCGCCACACGTGCGCGCGATTCCGGCGTTGCATCTTCCTTCGGTGCTTCGGGTTCTTGCTTAGATAATGCCGCCCGTTGAACCTCTTTCCGGCCGCGCAGCTCTTTCAGGACCGCCAAGATGTGGCCGGGGTTCGGCTTCTTGCTAGGGTTCTCATTCCGCCACTTGCGCAGACCGTATAGCACCTGCTCTTGCGTCCAGTCTTCAAGCGCGTCTGCCCAGTCTGCCAAGATGCCAGCCTTGACGTCTGCGGGGGGCTGTCTATCCCAATATCCGTCAAGGATTACTTCGACGTCAAAAGCAATCGCCCTGCGGTGTTCTTCGAGCTGCCCCGGCGAAAGCGATGCTGCGACTTGTGGTGTCGGCGCGGGTAGCTCTCGCCTGACCGCCTGCGTTGTGATTTCCGTTCCCATTCTTAATTCTCCAATACCAATCTGGCTTGACTGTCTGCCAGCCGTGTTCTTGCGTAAGGTCTAACGCCTCGTCTGCGTCACCGCCTGCGCCTGTTATCTCGCGCAGGCTCTTTGCTATGAGAAGCGCGGCCCGCTCCGTCAGCGGCTTCTTGGTAGCCTTCCGCCATGCTATGAACCCGCGTACCGCGTCTGCGCTGGCATCGTGTTCCAATATCTGCGCGGGTGTCTCAAGCATTGCTCGGGAACTCTAGCTGACCTTGCCCAACGCCCCAAGCCTCCTTGCGGCGTTTCATCAGGTCTAGATATTTCTGATATGCCCTAGACTTATGCTGCGTGTAACCAAGCCCTTTGCACCAGTAATCATTGCGCAAGAGCGTCTTACAAACCCTTCGCCATGATGGAGCGCGCCGCGCCTGTTCCATATCGTAATCAGCCGCATCCGGTATGCCTTCAGGGTATCCATGCTCTACGTGCCACTTTTGGAAAAGCAGTATCTTGTTCTCATAGTGCGTTTGCGATGCCGGGGGCATGGACTTCAGAAGCAATTCTGCGAAGCTTTGCCATGTGTGGCCGTCCGGCTTTGTTATCTTCTGATAGCCGTTCACGTTTCCCCATTCCTGAACGTAAAGCGCACCGCCATTCGCCCCATTAACGCGAGCAACGACACGTGACCACGTTTTAGGCTCAATTAAGTGGAATAGCCAAAGGCCGCGCCGCTGGTCATCTCCGTATGGCTGGCAAATCCGCATATGGCCCAAAGGAACCCCTGCCTTCTTCATGTAATCATAAAGCGGGTTAGCTGGCTTGTCTCTGTTTTTTGCGTGATAAGTCCAAATGTCTGCCGTCTTCCAGTCATAGATAGGATATACGTTAAACACGCTTTCTGTGACCTTCGTTGTCCAGCGGTGTCCGTCTTTCGTCATCTTATCAGACTGCACGATTGTACGGAATCGGTTCAAGCTTTCGTCGGTTCTGATCCCGACCATACAAGCGCACGACTTGCCATCAGCATACCATTCCCCGAACAGAGGTACAAATTCTTCAAATTCCATCCCGTCATGAAAGAATGGAAAATGATTGTGATCTGTGATTGCAAATTCCGGAGGCGTTCTTATCCATGCCGCTTCAGCTTCAGGGTCCCAGCATTTCCAGAATGGCTGGTATACGCTAACAGCGTTACGCAGGTGCAGTGGGAGCGCAACCCAGTACACGTCGAAAACGTCCTTGTACATTTCAAGGCACTCAAGAGCGTGGTCTATAGTCATTTCAAACTGACCCTCAAGATCCACAAGAAGCACGCCAACACGCCGACCAGCCCTGCGCGCAACGTCAGCCAGGATGTGCAGCATGATTGTGCTATCCTTGCCCGCAGAGAATGAGCAATAAACGCGCTCAAAGTTATCTAGCGTCCACTGCGTGCGCTGATGTGCCGCCTCCAATACATTAATTCCAATATAATCCTTAAGCGCCACTGAACAAATCCCCCTGATCTATGATTTTACGACGCCACTCATTCAGGTGACGTCTTGCGTGAGAATTCGCAATCTGCTGAACCTCAAACGGCAGTTCCGACCATGCTGCCCGCGTGCATTCCTCTGGAACTGATGTTTCAATGCAAACCGCAGCCTGCCCTAACCAAGCGATAGGATTGACCGATGGAGTTGTGAAATTAACCTTGCAGCTATTTTCCCACTCAGTACAAACCCGCGACATCGCTTCAGAAAAACGGCCTGTGTCCATCATGAACCGGCGCGCCTCAGATATTGCCGCGCGGCGGCTGGCACCTGAGCGCCTACGCCATAGCCCGTTCTTATACTCCTCTAACTGCTCATAGTGGCAGTGGTAACGATCAATCAAGGTTCTCGACATCATCGAACTCCTGCCCATCAACGTCTGCAATATCGACACCGCCAGCCTCCCAAGCTTCTGAAAATTCTCTATCAGCGAACATTTCCGCCAACCCCGTAATCTGACAAAGACGCAAAACCTCATCTTCATCCATGCCAAGTTCTTTCCCGATTTTCTTATCGGACCAATTGCGGCGCTTCAGCTCGACGACGATATCAGACATTGCATCAACGCTGTGTTTTCCGCGTGCGCGGTTGTGCCGGATCGTAGATGCCATTCTGTCATTGCGGCCCTCTCGATCATGCCGGATCTGCACCACCGGCAAATACCCCTGCACACGCTCGGTAATGTCCGCACACTCTTTACCAACCCGGTGACGGTGGAACCCGTCGACAACCTCAACCCTTCCGTCCTCAATGCTGCCCACAATTGGCTGAGTGTACCCGTCAGAGGCAATGGAAAGCCGTAGAAGCTCCATCTCAGGCGGTGCAACACTGTTAGGGTTGTAATCGTTGGCCCCAACGGTGTCGTTTTTCACCCACCTAACGAAGTCCACAGGCTCAGAACTAAACGGACTAATGCCGTGAAGCGCCTCCCTAACATCGTTCAAGGCTTCTACCTTATCATCAAGCGACATTGCATCCAGTTCGGATATCAGCCGCTTAAGTCCTTCAGTAATTCCCACATTTTTTCCTTTCGTTTCTTCTCAATGCCACCTTACGGCAAGTATTTTGCCTATGCAAGTAAAGTCTTTCTGTAACATCCCATAGCATTAGACATAGTTCCGCTTTCCGTTCAGGTTGACCACAAAGGATCATAACGGCCTGCCTGTCATCCTAAACCCCGTATCCCTGCACTGCGAATTAAAGGAACGCCAACCCCTGACCCCAGCTTAGAGCGCTGGCACTGTCAACCTATGCGTGCAGTTCTGGTGGGTCAGCAATGAGACCAGCCCACCGGCGCGGAAATCCGTATAGCCCCCCGAAGGTGACACGGCAAAGACGCCCGAAGTTGAAAGGTTATTTGGGGAACCTAGCAAAACCGCAACGCCTTATTCAAAAGCGCCAAAAATCGGGAAGGTTCTTGCAAATGCGCCCGCTAAGCGGTATATTTTGCGTCGAAGCTACATCGAACCCGTCCAAAGGTTGTAGCTTCCAAGGCGGCGCTTGATCTTTAGACCAGATCGCGCCGCCGCTTTTATTTCTAGGCCATCATTCTAAGCATTGCAACAGAAACTAAATGAACGCCCGTTCAATTAGTCTAGCGCATACTTCGGGAACATCCGCGCAAGCTGGCCCGATGCCCGAAGCAACTTCACCTCCCACCGCACGCCCGCAACCGGGATACCGCAACGGACCGCCACGTCCTCAACGCCCCAGCCAGCCGCGATATGCTCGCGGACAATGCAGGCGCGTGTGGCTTTGGTTATGGTCATAGGTCAAACCCCTCTACGCGGTCCCGTGTGGCCGCTATATAATCCGTATCAGGCCCGTACTTCGCTTCCCATGTGGCCTGTGCATTGTGGTATCCAATCTTGCCTTCGTCGCCCGCGTATGGCCTTAGCTTGTTGTGGTGCGAATGGCATAGAGGGATTGCCTGCTTGTCAGGCGTCCTTGCGCTACCATAGCGCCCGCTCTTAGTGTGGTGCGCTTCTGTGGGGCTTTTTTGCGGCTCTCCGAAGCCATCACATATGCAGCACGGCAGCGACCGGACCGCCCGAAGATAGGCGGCGTCCTCCTGCCCCTCCGGTGACGCCTCGTGTGCCGTCTTGCGCTTAGACTTGCGCGGCATGGGCTTGCGGGGCTTCTGTGAAAAGCCGGTGCGCTTCAGTGGCGTCTGCTTCATGAGAACCCCAACATCTGATTAACAGCTTGGTCCATATCACCACCGGACCAGCCCGCCAAAAACTCTGCAAGGATGATATCTAATACATCGCTGTACAGATTTGAGAAGTCGACTTCTGACATCTTGTCAAACGCTATACTCTTAGGCTTCGCTCGAATTTCGCCGCTCGGCATCATGTCTGGCTCCCAATGGCCAGCCTTACAGATAACATAGCTGCGGAAATAGTCCCTCGACGTGCGAACCATGCCCCATTTAGTTTTAACCTCCGGCCATTCATGGTTGGAATAAGCAACATCCAG
>Ga0193965_1000720_pt1 | contig 9833 bp, 9 predicted proteins | sample FB_8_MG_FD_140330 | JGI IMG/M metagenome (GOLD analysis project Ga0193965, IMG submission 140330) | Microbial mat bacterial communities from the Broadkill River, Lewes, Delaware, United States - FB_8_MG | ecosystem: Environmental > Aquatic > Freshwater > River > Microbial mats | place: USA... | reverse complement strand
TTGCCAAAATCTTATTCAAAAGAAAATGCAATTTACAATTTATCTCACACAGCATTGAGTGTTGCTGCATTTTTTAATGAAGATTGGGAGATGTTAAAATTGGCATCACAAGATAGATTTCATCAAAAGGCAAGAATGAAAACATTACCTGAACTTTTTAGTGTGCAAAAAGTAGCATATGAGAGTGGAGCATTAATGAGTACACTCTCAGGTAGTGGGTCAACATTTTTTAATATGGCGTATGATGAAGATGCTCCTATGATAGCGAATAAGTTAAAGCAAAAGTTTCCAGATTTTAATGTGAAAATTCTTGATTTTGATAATAATGGACTTTTAATAGAGAAATAACTCTATTAAATCAAGTAAAGTTTAGATATAATGGCGAAAATTATTCATCAACCGATTAGAATGTGTATTTCATGCAGAGATAGAGATATACAGGAAAGGCTTTTAAGGCTTCAATATGTTGATGGTTCGCTAGAAAGATTTATGGGTAGAGGAAGAAGTTTTTATATATGTGAGAATTGCCTCGCTCAAGAGAAAAAACTTTCAAAAGCACTGATGCGACAATGTAGAAGTGGCGAAAAAGATAAATTTATGAACAGACTAAAGGAGATCATCACTGATGATAGAAAAAGTTAGAGTACACGAAATTGCAAAAGAGCTAGGAATAGCTTCTAAAGATGTTCTAAAAAAAGCCTCAGAAGTAGGAATTGAAGTTAAATCAGCACAGAGTACAGTAAGTATGGAACAAGCTGATAATTTGATGAAGTTTATCATGAATGGTGATAATCCAACACAAACATCAAAAGTTGTTGAAAAAGTACCTACAAAAGAAAAAAGTGAAATTTCTAAAATAAAAGAAGCTCCTAAAGAAGAAATAAAAGCTATTGAAACAAAAGAAGAAGTTCAAGTAGAAGAAGTGAAAGAAACTACTGAAGAAACAAAAGTTGAAGCAGAAGAAAAGGTTTCAAAAGCGATAGGTGGAATAAAAATTGTTCAACCCGTTAAAGCAACTCAAATCAAAAGAACTGGTTTAAAGATAGTAAAAAAGAAAAAGCCAAAAGTTGAGGAAAACTATGACCTTCCTGTAAAACAAACTTCTGTATCATCATATGGAAAAATAAGTGCAGAAGTTTTAGAAGAGATAGCTCAAAAAAAGAAAAATAAACAAACTACTACTACTGCAAAAAAACAAGACCAAGGTACTAAAATAGATATTTTTGGTGGTTCAATGAGTGATGTATCTATGGATATGGATAATCAAGTAGTTCTTTTAGATTTAAACTCTACAGAGAGAGCTGCACTTCCTGTAGAAGAGCCTAGAAAACCCCGTACACCAAAACCTGCTGGTAGAAATGCTAACAAAAAACAAGCTCCTCGTGGAAGAAAAGTTCGTAAAGATAAAAGAACTAAATATGCTAAAGCTAAACAAGAAGACGAAGTTATCACTCATGTAGAAATTCCTGAAGATATTCGTGTTTATGAGTTTGCAGAAGCTCTAAATAGACCAATGTCAGATATTATAAAAGTTCTTTTTGATCTTGGTATGATGATGACTAAAAATGACTTCTTAGGAAATGATGAAATTGAAATACTTTCAGAAGAGTTCGATGTTGAAGTAACAATAATAGACCCTAAAAATGAGTTTACTCATGAAGAGGAGGATATTGAAGAGGATCCAGACGCAACTGAAAGAGCACCTGTTATTACAATTATGGGACATGTTGACCATGGTAAAACTTCATTACTTGATGCTATTCGTGAAGCAAAAGTAACAGATGGCGAAGCTGGTGGAATTACTCAACATATTGGTGCTTATACTATTGAGCAGCATGGAAAAGCAATTACATTTATAGATACTCCAGGTCACGCTGCATTCTCACATATGCGTCAAAAAGGTACTGATATAACAGATATTATTATTATTGTTGTTGCTGCTGATGATGGTGTAAAACCTCAAACTTTAGAAGTTATAAAAATGGCTAAAGAATCAGGTGCTCCAATAATTATCGCATTAAACAAAATGGATAAAGAGACAGCACAACCAGATATGGTAAAAGGTCAAATGGCTGAACATGGAATTAATCCTGTTGATTGGGGTGGAGATATAGAGTTTGTTCCAGTATCTGCAAAATCTGGTATGGGTATTGACGACTTATTAGAAAATATTTTAACTACAGCAGAAATTATGGAATTAAAAGCTAATGAAAACTCATTAGCAAAAGCTGCTGTAATTGAATCTTCTTTAGAAAAAGGGCGTGGTCCAGTAGCAACTGTAATAGTACAAAATGGTACTCTTAAAGTTGGGGATTATGTTGTTTGTGGTGCTGCGTATGGTCGTGTGAAGGCACTTGTAGATGAAAATAACAAACAAGTGAAAAAACTTCTTCCAAGTCATACAGCAGTTGTTGCAGGTCTTAATGAGGTTCCAGCTTCTGGTGAAATTTTAATGGTTATGAATAGTGATAAAGAAGCAAAAGCTTTTGCACTTAAAAGACATGAGTACGATAGACATAAAGAACTTTCTATATCTACTAAATCATCACTAGAAGATATGACAGCAATGATTGCAGAGGGTAAATTAAAATCTCTTAAAGTTGTTCTTAAAACAGATGTTCATGGTACACTTGAAGCTATTAAAACTTCACTTAATGATCTTAGAAATGATGAAGTTAAAGTTAATGTTATCTCATCTGGTGTTGGTGGAATCACAGAAAATGATGTTGAACTTGTAAACAACTCAGAGAATTGTGTTCTTCTTGGATTTAATGTTCGTCCAACTGGTGCTGTAAAAGCTTCTGCAAAACAAAAAGGTGTTGAGATTAAAACTTACTCAATTATTTATCAACTTCTTGATGATATTACTGGAATGTTAACTGGTATGATGGCTCCAAAATATACTGAAGAGAACACTGGTCAAGCAGAAGTTAGAGAAGTATTTAAAATACCTAAAGGTGTTGTTGCTGGTTCTGTTGTTGTTGATGGAAGACTTATTCGTGGTGGTATGGTTCGTGTTATTCGTGATGGTGTTGTACATTATGAGGGTGAACTTACATCACTTAAACGCTTTAAAGATGATGTTGAAGAGATTGGTAACGGTTATGAGTGTGGTGTTGTTATTAGTGGATACGATGATGTTGTACCTGGTGATATACTTGAAACATTCAAAAAAGTTGAGCAAAAAGTTTCTTTATAGATGACTGAAGCACAAATAAAATTAAAACGCACAGAATCTATTCTGTGTGAGTTAGTTCCCCAAGCCTTAAGCTCCCTCAACGACAAAAGACTCCATGATTTAGAAATTTTAGAAGTAAAATGTTCTCGTGGTAAAAGTGATGCAAAGGTTTATATAAATCCAAGTGAATTTACAGAACAAGAAAAACGAGACTACTTAAAACTTTTAAGAAAAGCTCGCCCAATAGTTGAGACTTTCTGTCTTAAAGATCAAGGTTGGTACCGTTGTCCTAAATTTACTTTTGAATTTGATGAACAACTTCAAAAATCAAAAAATATAGAAGAGCTATTTAAACAAATTTCTAAAGATAAAGGGGAAGAATAATGTCATTACAAAGCGATATAAATGCACTTGTTACATCAGTAGATTTAGAACTTTATGATACAACTATTGTAAATGAGGGTGATGATACTATTTACCGTGTAAGTGTTATATCAAAAGAGATAAAAGATGGAAAAAGAGCTGGTGTTAGTCTAGATTCCTGTGTTGAATTAACTCATCTTATCTCTCCTCTTTTAGATGTAACTCCTCCTGTTTCAGGTGATTATAGATTAGAAGTTGGTTCTCCTGGTATTGAGAGAAAAATGACTACTATTAATCATTTTAAACTAAGTATTGGTGAAAAAGTGTCTATTTTATCTTCTGATAAAAGTAAATATAGAGGTCTTTTAACTAAGGTTGAAGGCTCTAAAATATTTGTTGAAATTGACAATGAAATCTCAGAAATAGAATTCAATGATATTGTAAAAGCTAAAACATATTTTGAATGGTAATAGATACTAACTTTTTTATGAACCTAGCTTTACAAGAAGCTTGGAGGTATCAAGGTTTAACTTACCCTAATCCTGCAGTTGGTTGTGTGATTATTGGTGAAAATGGGGAGCTTCTAGCAATAGAAGCTCATCACAAAGCTGGTCAAGCTCATGCTGAAGTTAAAGCGCTACAATCTGCATACTTTAAACTAACACAAGATTCTACAATACTAGATATTAAGCAATCTTCCTTAATTCATCAATATCTTTTAAACAATCATAATAATATTTTCAATACTGCAACCATTTTTACCACCTTAGAGCCATGTTCACATATAGGTAGAACTCCTTCATGTGCTTCTCTTCTTTCTAAATTAAAAGTTAAAAAAGTTTTTGTAGGAAGTTTAGATTCTAATAAAGAAGCTTCAAATGGAAATAAAATTTTAGAAGATGTTGGGATTGAGGTATCTAATGATATTATGAAAAAAGAGTGTAATACTCTTTTGGAGCCATTTAATAAGTTTAAAGAAACTAAGTTTGTATTTTTTAAATGGGCTCAAAGATTAAATGCTACAACAGATGCTGGAATAGTAAGTTCAAAAGATTCAAGAAAAAATGTACACGCTATGAGAGATGTATGTGATTTGTTAGTTATAGGTGGCAATACAGTAAGATGTGATAGACCAACTCTTGATGCAAGATTAGTTAATGGAAAAGCACCTGATATTTTAATCCTTTCAAGAACTAAAGAGTTTGATAAAACTATACCTCTTTTTGAAGTTCAAAATAGAAAAGTTTTTATAGAAAAGGACTTTTCAATAATGGATAATTATAAAAACATCATGATAGAGGGAAGTTCAAAAATGTTTGAGTTAAGCAAAGATATTGTAGATTATTATCTTTGTTATTTAGCTCCAACATTTGGTGGGAGCAATGGATTTGAAAATATAGAGGAAAAATTTGAAATTTTAAATATACAAAAAGAGACACAAGATATAATTATGTGGATGAAAAGGATAGACAACAATGAATAATAATGGAACACAAAAACAAGAAAAAATAGTATCGATGTTTGATAATATAGCACCAACTTATGATACAGCAAATCGTGTAATGAGTATGGGTGTAGATAAGTCATGGAGAAGAAAAGCTTGTGATTTGGCTTATAAGTATTATGGGAATAGTTCTGTTGATAGAATTGTAGATGTTGCTTGTGGTACAGGTGATATGATGGATTTTTGGAGAAGTAGAGCAGACAAGTCTAATATATCAGTAAATGAGATAGTAGGTGTTGACCCATCCGTTGGTATGGTAGATGTAGCTCGTGAAAAATTTCCAAAGTTTAATTATCATATCTCAAAAGCTACAGAGATTCCACTAGAAGATGCTAGTGCTGATTTTTTAAGTATCACTTATGGGATTAGAAATGTTGTTGAGAGAGAAGAGGCTTTAACAGAGTTTAATCGTGTTCTTAAAAAAGATGGGCTTGTAGTTATTTTAGAATTTATGAAAAATGAAAATCCATCAATGCTAGGAAAAGTTAGAGATTTTTATATGAATAGAATCTTACCTAAAGTTGGTGGAGCTATTTCGAAAAATCTGGAAGCTTATGAGTACCTACCAAACTCTATAGGGGACTTTGCTACAGTTGGGCAAATGCAAAGTGAACTTGAATCTGCTGGATTTGAGATGCTTTATACGAAATCTTTTTCTATGGATATATCTACACTTCTTATAGCAAGAAAAAAATAGGTTTTTAAGTGCATACACTAAGTGTATCTGCCTTAAATGAGCAGATAAAAGGGCTTTTAGAGACCAGCTTTTCTCGTGTACTTGTAGAGGGGGAACTCTCCCGAATCACCTTTCACAATAGTGGACATATTTACTTCACTCTTAAAGATTCTGGCTCAACACTTAAAGCAGTTATGTTTAGGGGAAATGCTTCAAAACTAAAGTTTCAGCTAAAAGAGGGGCTAAAAGTTATACTCGATGGTGCTATCACCTTATATAAACCTCGTGGTGAGTACCAGATAAATTGTTTTAGTATCCAGCCATCAGGGCAGGGTGCTTTGGCTTTAGCGTATGAACAACTAAAAGAGAAACTCTCTTCCAAGGGCTATTTTGCCCCTGAGATTAAAAAACAACTTCCAAAATTCCCATCTCGCATAGCACTTATAACTTCAGCTACATCAGCTGCATTGCAGGATATGTTAAGAGTTGCAAATAATAGATACAAACTTGTAGAGATTGATATTTATGATGTTTTAGTGCAAGGTGAGAGTGCAAAATATGAGATATCAAATGCTATACAAAAAGCTGATTCTAAAGTGTATGATATTATAGTTATAGGTCGAGGTGGTGGAAGTATAGAAGATTTATGGGCTTTTAACGAAGAGATAGTTGCAGATTCTATCTTTAGAACCACTACTCCTATAGTATCTGCAGTTGGTCACGAGATAGACTGGGTGATAAGTGATTTCGTCTCAGATTTGAGAGCACCAACACCAAGCGCAGCGATGCAGATGATACTACCAGATTCTAATGAGTTATATCAGTATCTTGATTCTATCTCTTTACAGCTTACACAAACACTTTCACAAAAAATTCTAGTCAAACAACAAGAGTTAACGCACTTAAAAAATTCATATTCACAACACTCTATAGAGAAAAAACTTCTCATTAAGAATCAAGAGATTCAAAGAGTTCGTGAAACATACAAGCAAACTATCTCTTTTAAACTTCAAAACTTTTCTAAAGAGTTAGAAAATATTAAAAATAGATTTCCATATACAATAGATTCCATAATAAATCTTAAGCAAAATCAATTACAAAACCTTAAAAGGATGATAGAATCTAATAATCCAAAATTTAAAACAAAAACAGGTTTTGCACAAATTTCTAAAAATAAAAAAGTTATAGATATATCAGAGTTAAAAACAGATGATAATTTTGACCTTCAAAGTGATGATGTTTATATAAGTGCTACTGTGATAAAAAAGCGATTCTATAAAGAATAGCTTAAACAAGGAGTAAAATTTAAAGAATCTATGATTTATGGTGTAGTGGGTGTTATATCAAAAGTGTCTTTAAAGATTTAAATGGAAAATTTGGAAGAGATTCTCTTATGAATTTAGATTCTGTAGTTAAAGTGGAGCTAGTTTAGTTTTATTTTAAAACTAAACTAGGAAAATAAGTATGAAGAGTTACTGCAGTAGTTGCAGATAGTTTTTTCATTAATTTCTCAAACTTATCCTCTTTGTTCCATACTGGAGTTATAACTCCACTGAGTTGTTCTATTCTTTTTTTTGCATCATAGCTTACACCTAATAAATCAACTAAGCCAACTTCTTTGGCTTGAGAAGCTGTAAAAATATGAGCATTTGCATAAAGGTCTCTTTGGCTTATCTCAAGACCTCTAGCATCAGCTACATCTTTTGTAAACATATCATAAGTACCTTGAATCACTTTGTTAAGCTCTTCTACTTCATAGTCTGCCCATGCTCTATCTGGAGTTCCTACTTTTTTGTATTTACCAGCTTGAACACTTTGTGTTTTGATTCCTATAGTTTGCATTAGCTCACTCAAATCAGCTCCCTGCATAACAACACCAATACTACCAACCATAGAACCAGGATTTACTATAATCTCATCAGCCCAAATACTCGCATAATAACTTCCACTTGCAATTGTCCCTTTTGCATACGCAACAACAGGTTTTATCGCTTTTAATCTTTTGATAGCATAGGCTAATTCAATAGATGGAGCAACTGCACCACCTGGAGAATCTATTACAAATAAAACACCTTTTATTTTATCATTAGTAGTTGCAGATTCTATCTGCTCTAAAACTTCAGATACTTCCATAATAGGACCACTTAGGTTAATTTGTTGTAGGTTGTTTGGTGTTAGATTCTCCTCACTAGTTGGAGCAAACAATAAAAACAACAAAAGTAAAAATAACATAGCTTTGAAGTGATCTTGAATAAACTTCATAGGTACGGTAATTGGTAAAAATAATTTTTTAATAAACTCCATTAATCTTCCTTTTCTAAATTTCCATTTATATAAACTTTAGAGATATTATATCGGTGAAGTATTAAATGGATTGCTAACTCTTTAGTAGGTTCTGCATCTAAGTCTAATACAATCATATCAGCATTTTTCCCCTCAGTAATCTCCCCAGTATTAAGCCCTAATGATTGAGCTGCATCTATTGTTACACCTCTTATAAGCTTATTCGCTAACTCTAAAAGAGGCGAATCACTTTGCATAAATAGTGCTATCTTCATCTCCTCAAAAAGATCAAGCTTATAGTTTGAACTTAAGCCATCAGTCGCAACAATCCATTTTATATTTTTACTATCTAACTCTTTTAAATCAAGAGCTCCATTACCGAGTAATCTATTTGAAATAGGGCAATGAATCACTGTGTGTTGATTTTCTTTAATGGTATCTAATTCATTACTATTGGCTTTGACAACATGAGTGAGAAGAGTTGGTATATCATTAAAATATTCTAAAAACTCTGCAGAACTATATATAGAATTTTTTTGTTTTAAAAGTTTTTCAAAAAAATCTTTAAAATCTCCATCACTAGAATCTAACCAATTTCTTTCAGCTTCACTCTCCATAAAATGGGCAGTAAGTTTTAATTTTTCATCTTTTACAAGTTCTAGTGCTTTTTTGACTAAAACAGGGTGAACAGAATATGGTGAGTGTATAGCAACTGCAGGATGAAAACCATCTCTTTTTACAGTTTTTGAAGCATTCAACCTAGAAATAAAATCGCCATATAAAGTATCAGCCATAATTGCTTGAGAACCAATAAGTTCATTAAAAAATACTACATTTTGAGGAGCATCTGCACAGCTTTGTAAATCCATTCCATGTGAACTAATTGCACCAAAAGTTGTGATTCCAGAATCAAGCATAGATTTTATAGCTCTATTCATACAATCAACTTTACAGTTTTCAATTAAATTTTCACGATTCTCTATAACACTGTAAAGCCATCCCATAAAATCACCATAACTTAGCTCTGTTTTATTCCCACTAAATTCAATATGTACATGAGCATTTATAAGTCCTGGCATTAAAAGAGAGTTTTCTCTAAGTGTTGTGACTTTTGCATGAGGAAACTGATCTAAAAGCTCTTCATAAGGAGCTATTTTTTGGATAGTTTTATCAAAAGCAACTGATAAATTTGTACTTACTTTATCTTTCATAAGTATGTAATGAGGTGTAATTATTTGCATCTATTTTCTTTTTATTAAATTTTATAAATTGATTGTATTATACACTTTTTCTATATCTAATTGATTAATATAAATTAAGTTATTTCTTATTTTAAATAAGTTTGAGATTTAACTTTTATTGTAACTCTTTTTAATATTTGTTTAGATAAAATTATTTTCTAAAAAAACAAACAAGATAATTAAAGGAAAAGTATGAAAGTAGTAGTAATTCAAGGTCCAAATTTAAATATGTTAGGTATTCGTGAACAGCAAGTTTACGGTCCAATGAAACTTGAGCAAATTCATGGTCAAATGAAAGAGTTTGCAACTCAAAACAATATTGAAATTGAATTTTTTCAGAGTAATTTAGAGGGTGAAATTGTAGATAAAGTTCAAGAGTGTTATGGTGATGCACAAGGTATTATTATTAATGCTGCTGCATATACACATACTTCAATTGCAATTCGTGATGCAATCTCTGCTGTTAGTATTCCAACTATTGAGGTTCATATCTCTAATATTCATCGTCGTGAAGAGTTTAGAAAAGAGAATATGATAGCTCCAGTTTGTACATCATCTGTAGTTGGTTTTGGTCCATTTGGTTACCAT
>Ga0193965_1000719_pt1 | contig 9861 bp, 9 predicted proteins | sample FB_8_MG_FD_140330 | JGI IMG/M metagenome (GOLD analysis project Ga0193965, IMG submission 140330) | Microbial mat bacterial communities from the Broadkill River, Lewes, Delaware, United States - FB_8_MG | ecosystem: Environmental > Aquatic > Freshwater > River > Microbial mats | place: USA... | reverse complement strand
CTCTTTCGTCTCATTATATGCCTCTTCTATGAGAGGATTTGGCTCAAAGGTACGACTCCCATCTACAAAAGGAAGTGCAAACTCCACAGCCCTTACCGCCTCACCTCTTATCGGCACTGCCACACTCGCCCCAGCTACAAAGAACTCTTGATTGTCAAATCCAAACAGAGTGTTGAGCTTGTCTCTCTCTATATCATAGAGTATCTGCACTGCGTGTGGCTTGAGCAGTGCAGATGCCTCTATACTGCCCAAAAGATGCCCTGCATCAAGCAGACAGTAGCGAAATGCACGGTTCTTGTATTTCCATGCACTTCGATAATAGATAGCCGAAACCAAAAAGAGATAACCTCTCATAGGAGTAGCAAACCCTAGATAAGGCTCTATCCCCTCATTTCCCTCTATACTATGAAGCAGTCGCACAGATGCAGAACGCACTTCATAGTGATAGATACCATCGGCTAACCCCTCCACTCCGCGTGCTTGGAAATAGAGTTCATTGGGGTACAATGCACCTGCTGAGGGGTTGATACGCAAGTAGTACTCACCACTAGGGTAAGACTTCTTTGCACTGAGTCCCCCTATATGAAAGAGAAAGTTATCCTCTTTATTCTCTATGACCAGCTGCTGTTTTGGGTAGTGGGATGGATAGCTCTTGTAGGTAGTTGGCTGATCTTGCCATGAGAGTTGGTTTGGGTGGCTTCGTATCGATTGATAGGAGTGTTTGGTTTGATTATGATACCAAAACATTGAAAACCTCTCTATGTCTGCTCTTGAGAGACTCAATCTGCTGATAAGCTCTATCAAACAGCTCACTATACTCCTGTGTTTCATATCGTAGATGCTTATAGCGTTCATACGATAGTATCACTTTTTTGGCGTTTGTTTTGGCATTTTTTCTATTTCGTTTGAGATGTTCAAAACTTATCGCAGCATTGATATAGCCTTTGACAACATGTCTTAGGGGGTCTTTGGACTGCCTGAGTGGATGCCATGCCTCTTCGAGTGCTTCATGTGCCTCAAAGTAATCCTCTTGTTCTAGTAGTATGAGATACGACTGCAACGCATCTTCTAAATCATGATTTATTTTTAACATAGTCTACTTTACTCATTTTTGCTTTAGCAAATATAAATTTCTATCTTTTTCTTTTTCTGCGTACTCTACGAGAGCTTTTTTGCTCACTTTTTTGAGAGCCAAAAGCGAGCAGATACATATTCCAAACAGCTACAAACATCAATCCATACGCTATCACTCTCACAAATGATGCTATGAGACCATCATACTCTAGCACTCCTAGTGTATTGAGTATATAGTGAAAGTCATGATAGGCATCTACTCCCAAAAATGATTTGTGTGCTGGGAGGATAGCTCCTTCGTGTGCGGTAGAGATATACCACGCGGTGTTGTGCATAGTAAACCCTGCAAAGTAGACACCTATCCACATCACTAGGTAGTTGTTCCTCTTTTTGTAATAGTAGGCGATACCCAACGGAAACATAATCTGAAAGATAGTACCGTTGATAACTGTGAGAAACTCTGGACAAGGCAAGATATAACAGACCCCATGCCCTCCCTCATGTACTATCCCAAAGGTTTGACTAGAGACAAAGAAGTAGAGGTTAAAGATAGATTGCAATATTGATGGGTCTCTAACGGGTGGATTGCCATAAGGTGCATAATGAGGAAAGAACAACAAAAAAAGTGTAAATAGGAAAAAGACACTCTTCATCACTAGAGGCGAGATCTCATCACTCTTTTTCTCCTCTTTTTTCTCAAATAGATATGAGAAATCATCTATACTTTTGTTATTTTTCATATTTATCCTTTTTTGTTTTATATGTTAAGATTTTGGTGTTTTTTTGACATAGGTGTAGAGCTATGTTAAAATTATTTGATTTTTTTAACATAGGTTCTTAGCAATGTTAAGTTAAATCCCTTTTTTTAACATAGAATATAATTTTATATTAATAAAATATTTACTATTTCTTATCAGTATAGCCTCTAATATACCTATTTTTTCTAGTTCATTGAGATATTTTGATGCAGTTTGTCGTGTAATATATAATCTTTCTACCAAAAAATCAATCTTTGTATATGGATGTAAAAAAAGCACTTCGACCAAATCTTTACTATAAATCTTTGGCAATTTTTCTTGGATAATACTTTGCGTGCTTTGCATAAGGGCATGGATGTTTTCTATCAGCTCCACAGTCTCTATAGAGGTCTGCTCTACTCCATCAAGCATATAAAGTATCCACTCTTCCCACTTATCCTCCGTGCGTACTTCTTGAAGGAGTCTGTAGTAGTCGGCTTTGTGGGTGATGATGTAGCGACTGAGATAGAGTATGGGTATATCCAAAAGTTCCTTGAGTATGAGATAAAGAATATTGACAATCCTCCTCGTTCTACCATTACCATCATAAAAAGGATGTATTGATTCAAATTGATAGTGTATGATAGCCATATTAATGAGTGGGTCTATATCATTGGGTTCATTGATGTATGTTTCGAGATTAGCAAGTAACTCTTGGATAGTCTCATACTCTTGTGGTGGAGTGTAGACTATCTCTCCTGTCTGTGCATTTTTGAGTACAGTCCCACTCTGTCGTCTCACTCCTGCATCATTTTTTTCTAGGATAGATTGGATAGCAACTATATCTCTCTTGAGTAGCAACCCATTGTCTTGCACTAGCTCAAATCCTCTCAGCAGTGCTTCTTTATAGTTTTGTACCTCTTTGGCTTCGTGCCTGATAGATACTATATCCAGACCAGCACGAAACAATTCATCATGTGTAGTGATGATGTTTTCTATCTCACTACTATCTTTGGCTTCTTGGAGGGCTAGAGAGTTGATGAGGATTTGACTATTTGGTATGATGTTTGCTATACCATTGAGCTTAGCTAATGCTCGGTTGGATTGGATGGCTTTTTTGAGGATTTTTGTGGTTTCTATCTCTTGCGTTAATGGCAATAGTGCTAACTTTTCATTCATTTATTACTCTTTGTATTTTTGTGGTATACTATTTCTCGAAATCCCCTCATAAGCCTGCATCCTTTGAGGTGTCGCTGAGGGTATAAATAGTTTGTTCTTGCACTTAATATTCCTTACTTTTATAAAAATCTCTCAATCTCAAATCTATAAAAATCATCAATAGATTCTTTAAATTTTTGAAAAGCTTGATTTATTCTGATATTCCCACTTTCATCAAAAGAAATATTTTCCAACTGTCCAGCATCATCTAACCTTGATATTAAATTACCATTCAAACCAAATTTAATTAATTCTATATTTTTTCGCTCTTCAGTTCCATAAATATATAAATTATAATCTTGCTCAGAAATAAGTTCATAGTCATACAACATCTCAATAAACTTTGTAAGTGTAAAACTTACAAAAGCATCTTCCATTTGTAATTTTACTATCGCTAAATTAACTAACTCTTTATCATTTTTAATTGATAAATCAACATAAACATTAAATTTTCCTTTTGTATAAGATCCTGTTTCTTTTGAAAATTCTCCATATGATTCACCTATATAAAATTCGTCATACTTGCCTTTTTTAAAATAATTAAACATGTCATTAATATTTTCTTTCAATGAATATTGATGACTTCTTGTAATATGCCTATTATAATAATTTTGAGCTTTTTCTTCTTTTAGTCTTTTAAATTCGAAATTATTTAATTCATCAATATCATTAATAAATAACCAAGATATTTTTTTTAATACATCTAGAGAATTCCATTGAGATAATTTTTCTTTAATGACTCTAAATTTTTTTAAAAGCTTTTTATTTACGTTATCAAAATTGCTATAGTATAAATGAATACCTTGACGGATACAATATTGTTTTAAGACTTCTTCCTCGCTGTTGGCTTCAGTAAATATGGCTTTTTCGTTATCTATTATCAGTTGTGCTTTATCTTTTTCATCAGAGTTTAAATTATCCATATTAAATGTTTCTAGCAGAGGATTACTTTGTTTATCTTTAAAAATTCCACTTCTTAATAATTCAATTTTATTTTTCATATTACTATTTTTTCTATTATAATAGTTACTGTTAACAAAATGCACTTTCGGAAGTAATTTTTCAAGTTGATTATTTTGAGATGAAAAAATACTATCTAGCCTATTTACTCTACCAATTAAATTTGTTAATCCCTTGGCTTGCAAGGTATGCGTATTTAAAATAAATAAATTATCAATTGGAAAATTAATTCCTTCTAAAATAACAGTGTTAGCAATAACATATTTTAACTCTTCTACATTCTTAAATTTATACTCTAAATACTCTTTTATTAAATCTGGTAATTTACCATGTAAATAAATAATTCCTTTTTGCAATAAATCAACAATATAGAATTTTTCGTGTATATTTTTTTTGAGTAAATTTCTTAATTCATCAATAAACTCATTTTGAACAATAGGAAGTTCTTGTGCTAAAACATTTGATAATTCTTCAATTTTTTTTGGTTGTCTCAAATAAATAAAATTTTTCTTTTGAGTATTATTTATAATATATTCCAATTCATTATTATATTTATCAACAAAATAAAAATCATTAACAAATCTATTATATAGATAAACACTTTTATCTAAACGATACTCATATATTTCAGCTTCTTTGACATTAAAATTAATCTTTTCTTCTTCTATAACTTGTTTATTACTAACTTTTAAATTATCTTTATTAGCAACTAATGGGGATAAATAAATAGCTTTATGATTTGAATTTAATAACTTGTTTTTTCTAATTAATCTTGATAATAATATACTTCTTGAATCTTTATTCATAAGGTTATGAGCTTCATCAATAAATAAAACATCAAATGATACGGGGTTATTGTCCAATAATCGCAATGCTCTTTCTTGTGTAAAAATTGCAATAAATGCTTTATCATTATCATACATTTCATCGTGTATTAATAATCTTATATCAAAATTTTCTTTCTTAATCATTCTATATGTTTGCATCAATAATGATTTAGTTGGAACAATAATAGCAATTTTTTTATTTTGATAATCATTCACTCTAATTAAATCAACTATTACTGAACTTTTCCCAAAAGAAGTAGGAGCAATATATGCAATTTCATTAAAATCATTTTTTAATAAATTTGACTTTGCTTTATACTGTTCAAAAGTTTCAATATAATTTTCATCTGTTCTATATGTTTCTAGAGCATTATCCACCAATACATCTTTAATTTGTTCACTTTTCAATAAATCTTTATTTAGCAAGTCTTTTGATATAGGATAAAAACCAAATTCTATTGAAAAATCATATAGAGGCTTATAGTCTTCATATTGTAAAGAGTATTTTAAAATTATATAATATGCAAATACTCTATAACTGGTATGCCTTCTGTCTTTTTTATAAAAATCAATAAAAATTAGTGCAATACTGAGGATATAAACTTTTTCATCATAGGTTAATTTTAAATTCAGTGTTAATTTTTCTATAATAACTTTGAATTTGTTAATTTTGTTAATTTTTGTAAAATTTAATTTTTCTGATGCTGTCATTATCTGCCTAACCTTAATCTTCTAAATAATCTAGAAATAAATCTAACGACTTTTTTGATATACATATAATTTCAAGTTTTTGAAATTCAAATTTATCTACTAGAGGCTCAACTTTCTCTAAGATATCTTCTATGTCAACAGACATTGCTCCATTGTAAAAGATTGTTGAACTTGGTATTATATTAAAGTCTTTAACCTGATAAAATATACCATTATCAAACTCAATTGAAAATTTATCTATATTTTTAATAATAGTATCTTTAGGATTGACATCTCTATGAGATGCATGATTGTAAGCATTCTCCCAAGGGTTATTTGTACTTCCTCCAGACAATAATGACTCTAAACCTCTATAGGCTTCTGAAACTTTAGCATGATGAGATATAGTTGCAGTATCTATTGTTCCTGATTTACTTTCCATAATCCATTCTGTATCTCCATGAGAATAATAACCATCAAATCCTTTTTTAATAGACCCCTCTTCTAAATTTGACATTAGACACTCTTGTTTCATATTCATTGTTTTTGCATATAAATGTATGAAAAACTCAGCAATTGCACCCATTTGTGTATTATGACTTTTAGTATTTATAAAGTTAAGTAATTTTTGCTTAGCTAGTGATAAGTCGATATTTCGATTACCAAGATAAATTGATATTAAACTATCATCCATAAATGATTTAAATTCAGAAGTTATACATTCAATTTCAATTATATGTATGTTGATATTTATGTTGATATTTTTTATAGTTACTTTAAATGGTTCAAGCTGTTCTTGAAGATTATTCATAAGAAGACCCTCTCTTTGGCACATTGTAAAGAGGTGGAGAGGATGTGTTGGGACTAATATACATCATCCTTTCTGTTTTTATACTGAATATTTTCTCATACTCTATGAGCCTATTAAACTCACTTGGTATCTTTGACATAAAGTTCAAAATATGTTTTTCATCTGCAACAATCATTGATACTTATCCTTGATATGCAAATCCCAAGCTTTGTCTTCTAGTTTGATTTTAGAGGCATCTGCATAGTGATGGAGACTACCACCCAATGATGCTATGTCTCTCTCAAACGCACTAAACTCCTGATCCAAATACTCACTATCTACACGAACATAAGGAATATCATACTTTTCCAAAAGCTCTATCACTTCAACTTTGGAAAGGTTAAGGATGGTGGCTACTTGACCTATAGAGAGTTCTCCTCTATCATAAGCCTTGAGAAGATTATACTCTATCATTTGCATGATTACTCTCCTTGGGATATTATAGTTTTACTTATATACGCTCTTTATTGACAATGCAAGTAAGAAAAATATAGTAAGACCAGCTAATTTTGAATTTCCGTGACACTATCTCTGAATTTGGATAAAATAGTTATTTAGTTTTTCAATATCACCCATAAAACATCCCTATCTTAAAATAACTTCTCTTATCCACATCATCTCACATATTCTATCATAAAATTATCCAACACACCCATAACTTCTTTTTAGCTACTTATAGTACAATCTACTCTTCAACCCAAATTATGCATTAGAAATCACGAATCTAGCATTCATCATTGCACCTAGGGCAGAGTGAGAAAATCATCGATTAACCTTTGGGTTAACCTCATGACCGCAGGGAATCCACACTTGCACAATTTTTCACAAGCACCCTAAGCACAAGCATAAACGCTATTTTCAGTAATCTTACTGCATAATTCGGGTTTAATTTAAAAGGAAAACTCTATGGCAATGATGCACTTCGATGACTCTATAGCGATGATATCTGAACTAGAAATAACAGAATATAAAACAAAAAAACTCTACCTATGTGACACCCTAGGCTATGTACTCGCAGAGGATATAGTCACTGACCACAACTCACCCGCTTATCCTACCTCTGCGATGGATGGGTATGCACTGCGTCATGAGGATATAGCCTCGGGTAAACTGACTATCTCTAGTATCAACCCAGCAGGATCTGATCTCACGGATATGGTTCGTGAAGGGGTTTGTATCAAGACCTTTACAGGGTCATTGATGCCTGAGGGAGCAGATACACTCATACCTATAGAGAATGTCACAGTAGAGGGTGATAGCATCATCATCAACGAAACCGTACCCAAAGGCTTTGCCGTGCGTGCAGTAGGAGAGAACTACCAAGCAGGTCAATGCCTCATCGCCAAAGGCACCAAGATAGACTTCCCTCAGATAGGCGTGATGGCAAGCCTCAACATCGTCACACCACTCGTATATGAGAAGCCAACTGTAGCCATCATCTCTACAGGGAGTGAACTCCTAGAGCTAGGTGAGACACAGACAAACCCAGCACAGATACGAAGCTCCAACAACTACATCTTAGAAGCCATAGTCAATAAGTACGATGGTATAGCCTCACAGCAAGGGTGTATCCAAGATGACAAAGAGAGTATCACTAGAGCCATCGACACAGCACTCCAACAAAATGAGATAGTAGTCACCACTGGAGGGGTCAGTGTGGGGGATTTCGACTTTGTCAAAGATGTGATTCGTGAGATAGGGTGTGAAGTGATATTTAAGGGGGTGAGAGTCAAACCTGGGCAACATATCATGGTAGCAAGACGAGGGGATAAGTTCATCATAGGATTACCAGGATTTGCTTACTCATCAACAGTGACTGCCCTACTCTACCTCGTCCCACTCATAGCAAAACTCCAACAAGGCAGATGCTCTCTACGACAAGTCCAAGCAAAACTCAAAGAGCCTTTTATCAAAAGAGCTAAAAAAGCAGAGTTTACAGCATGTAATGTCTCTCTCGTAGATGGTTATTATGAGGTAGATTTCAAAGATAAAAAAGTAGGATCAAGTGCTATCTTGACCAATATGCTTGGAGAGGTCGCTCTACTCATCACAGGTGAAGAGGAGTCAAGCAAAGAGATAGGGGATGAAGTATCTATACTACTTCTCTAACTACACTCACGCCACTATCTCTTTGTTTTGCAGAGAGCTAGTCGTGGTTTGAGTCTCAAATAGAGTGCCAATTCTGCCATAGTTTTACATCCTGAGTTGATAGCTTCACCCATCAACTTACCATTTAATTTAAAATCCATACTAACTCCTTTTGATATTTATAAGTATCAAATTGTAGGATATTTATAAAAAATATTGTAAAAATATGACATATTGCCATATTGTAAGAAAACTAATAGTACAATTTTATATATAAAGGAGCTAAAATGATTGAGTTTAATGAAATAATAGAGAAACTAAAAGATATTATCTCTAGTAGTAGAATCAGTGGGAAAGTCTATGATAAAGATGTGGCATCAGTCCTAGGTATCCCACAAACGACATTTGCAACAATGAAAAAACGCAAGTCTATCCCTTATCCTGAACTATTGGAGTTTTGTGCTACAAAAAAGCTCAGTATCAACTGGCTCTTTTTTGACCAACCTGTAGAGATGTTGGTAGAGGAGACAAATAAGTTTTTTCAGGTACGCTACTTCTCTGATATCCGTGCGAGTGCTGGTGGTGGTGCTGAGGTGTTTGGTGAGGAGTATGAGATGCTCACACTAGATCAAAAAATCATCCAAAACATGGTAGGCTATGACCATGAACAACTCGAAGCTATCCATGTAGATGGTGAGTCTATGGAACCTACTCTGCAAGATGGTGCGATAGTATTTGTAGATAGAACACAGACGAATATAAACAAAGATGGTATCTTCATAGCCTCTACCAACGCTGGTCTCTTCATCAAACGCATCCGACAAAGAGCCGACGGTATGATAGAACTCATATCAGACAACAAAGCCTACTCTCCAGAGGTACTAGCCTCTGATGAAGTCAGTATAGTTGGAAAAGTAGTGGGAAATATAGAGAGTATATAAGCGATATAGTATTAGGATTACTGAAAAAAGAGGATTGTTTTCTACAATCTTTTCTATCTCTTTATCTGAGAGTTGGAAACTGTTTTGATCTCCTCTTTGTTTCTTTTAGCGTATTTCTCTCTCATTTAAACCTCTTCTGAGATGGAAGGTTTCTGCAATATGACAACTTCTAAAGAGATACGATTTTGATCTAGCCAATATTGAATGCAGTCACGGATGGTATTTTCATTTAAATCCTTGTAACTTACAACTATATGATCCTCTAGTGAAACTGACTCTTGTTGATTTGTAATCTTTCGGACTTCAAAAAGAACATCTCTATTTAAAAGCGTTTGAATCTTTTCATTATAAACTTTTGCACTATTGCTATCAACTATTGTGTAGCTAATATCAAACTCTAACTTTTCACTATATATACGCTTAATCGCTCTAGCCAACTCATATTGTTTTAGATAGTTTTTGATTGCTTCTAGGGG
>Ga0193965_1000718_pt1 | contig 9862 bp, 10 predicted proteins | sample FB_8_MG_FD_140330 | JGI IMG/M metagenome (GOLD analysis project Ga0193965, IMG submission 140330) | Microbial mat bacterial communities from the Broadkill River, Lewes, Delaware, United States - FB_8_MG | ecosystem: Environmental > Aquatic > Freshwater > River > Microbial mats | place: USA... | reverse complement strand
TCTAATCTCTCTTTGGTTAATGTATGTCGATACGTAAACATAGACTCTAGTTCATATTGTATTAAAAAATCAAATAAGGAGCCAATAAATCCAAAAGGTAAACTATACTCGACTACATCTTTAAGTTCACAAGTAGTCGTATCTATTTGTGTAAAGATATGTGAGTGCTTCCAGGATTTAAAAGGTGACTTCATGGCAATATCTACTAATAAGTTTGGTGCATCAAGTGTATCGATTTTTACTTCCCAGATGATAGGAATAAAACTCTTCACAGTTTTTAGTTTAAGAACTGCACCCTCTTTTGGCACAAAGCCTTCATTCAAAAGAGTTACTTTAATATTTTTTGGACTTATCGCTTTAAGATTAGCAACATCAAGATGAAAATCAAACAACTCTTGAATGTCACACATTATAAGCGAAGTTTTTTCGTAGATTCTCATCCTAAAACTCCTTATATGCTGAGCATTTTATAAGAAAAAAGAATCTTTTAGTAGTATATATTTGTCCTTTCGTTTTTCAATGGCGTCTGAGCTTTTGATGTAAGTTTAGATCTAAACTAAATAGTATTCTTACTAAGTTCAATACGTAAACATGCACCTGTATCATTATTATGAGCAGATAATGTACCTTCCATATGTGATTCAATAATATTTTTAGACATATACAAGCCTATACCTGTACCTTTTCCCTCTTCTTTAGTGGTAAAATAGGGTTCAAAAATTCTATCTATTTTATCATCGTTTATACCACCACCATTATCACTTACATCTACATAAATTGTGTCTTTTTTTGTATATACATGAACCATAATGGTAGCATCTATTGTTTTTCTCTCAATTAAAACATCTCTTGCATTACTAAATAAATTTATTATTACCTGAGAAAATTCATTACTAAATCCATTTATTTGTAAGCTTGGATCTTCTATATCTATTTTATAATCAATACCATTATTGATTAAATTAGATTTTATAATTGTATATGCTTTTTCTATAGCTTTTTCAATAAAAAAAAGTTCTTTTTCTTTATTTGGTTTGTAGAAGTCTCTAAAATCGTCAATAGTACTAGACATGCTATTAATCAATCTTTCCCCTTTTTCTACAGTTCTGTCTATTGTTGTTTTATCTAACATACCACTTTCATAATATATATCAATATTTTGGATCACCAAGGATAAAGCGTTTAATGGTTGTCTCCATTGATGAGCGATATTACCAACCATCTCACCCATAGATGCTAGTTTAGATTGTTGAAACATGATTGCTTGCTTTTCTTGTAACTCTTTATTATTTATAAATAAGTTTCTTTTAGCCCTCTCAGCAAAATAACTTCCATAAGACTGCAGTATTGTCATTGAAAAGAATAAAATAGTATAAAGAAAAGCACTTACATAATCAAACTTTACAAATATCAATATAGTCAATGCGATATTTACTAGAGATATTACAATAAATGCATTAAAAAATGTAATCCCTACAACTGTAAATGCTCCTGAGATGAGGAGTGCGTATGAAGCAAAAAAGATATATACATATATTGTTTCAATATCGTAAGCATAGATGCGAATTAGACCTGCAAATATCAGAACTAATGATACACTGTGATACAATTGTAATCGTTCTACATACTTAGGGTGAAAGCTAACTACAAAAAGTATACTTAACAATAAAATAATAGCTAAACGGATTAACCATAAAGATTGATAACTTTGAGGATATGTAAATGTATCTACAAGTCCATAAATAAAAAATACAGAGATAGATAACAGTAGACCAAATCTAATTTGAAATATATTTTCTGTGTTCTCATTGACAACAAACTCTTTTTCTAAGTTTTTGTCTCTGAATTTTAATGTAAAAATATTCATTGTATTATTCATTATATAAAGCCATCTCATTCATTCCTTATAGTTTTGAAAAGTTTTATACATTTATATAACTTTGATTTATAAGCTAAAACAAATTATATCAGAACTATCTAAAGTTATTATTTTTAGATTTTAAGGTAATATATTTTGCGAATATAAAATCTTTATGCACCTTAAAATGAAATTATAATATATCAATAATCTTTTTGCTATTATTTTGGAGAGGTAAGTAACAATATGAATAAATTTTTAGCTTTTTTTACTCTTATAGGCTTTTGGCCTTACGTTTTCATTTTCACTTTTTCTGCCATAGTGGTTGCAGGACTCTTAATGATTTTTCAAAGCTATTGGCTAACTGGAAATTACTTTGACCCTAATCTCATGACGGTTGGGCTTGTCACTTCCATGATTGATGGGTTTATACTATTTTTTCTCTCTGCATTCGTACTTCGTCATATTGTTACGCTCAAAAACAAATCAGATGCTGTTTCTTCAGAGTTAATTGAGCAAAAAAAAGCTTTAAACGATTATATATCTTCAAGTAGTGACTTTGTGTGGGAAGTTGATTCTAAAGGTAGATATACATTTATTAGTCCAGGTGTAACCAATATATTAGGTTATGAACCTGATGAGATGCTTGGTAAAACTCCTTTTGACTTCATGACAGAAGATGAGGCTAAAAACATATCCAGCAAGTTTACATCTGCTACCAAAGACGCACTTCCTATTAAAGAACTTGAAAATTGGAATATATCTAAATCAGGTGAAACAATCTGCTTATTGACCAATGGTATACCAATTTTTGATAAAGAAAATAAACTTTTAGGTTATAGAGGTACTGATAAAGATATCACTGAAAAAAAAGAGTATGAAGAGCTTATGGATAAGCTTTTTAATGGTACTTCAGATGCTATTTTATTGATACAAGATGGAAAATTCACTCGTTGTAATGATTCCCTTCTTAAAATATTGGGTTATGATTCTAAAGAAAAAGTATTTAATCTTCATCCCTCAGAGCTTTCTCCTAAATATCAGCCTGATGGAAAACTTTCAAGTGAAAAAGCTGATGAGATGATGAATTTATGTTTGGAAAAAGGAAGTCATAATTTTGAATGGATTCATCTTAGAGCTAATAATGAAGAGTTCTGGTGTGATGTAACTCTAACAACAATAATTGTAAATAAAGAAGCCTTGATTCATGTTATTTGGAGAGATATTTCTCATCAAAAACAACTTGAACTTGATCTTATTGCAGCTAAAGAGAAAGCGGAGATGACAAGTAAGTTCAAATCAGAGTTCCTAGCAAATATGTCACATGAAATACGAACACCTATGAATGGAATCTTAGGGTTTGTGGAACACTTACAAAAGAATGAAAAAGACCCAAATAGAATTAAGGAATTTAATTTAATCAGAAGTTCAGGACACACCCTACTTCATATCATAAATGATATTCTAGACTTCTCTAAAATAGAGAGTGGTAATTTGGAATTGGAGTCTCATCCATACAGTATTTACGATATAGTCTCACAAACAACAGGGATTTTTTCAGAGAGTGTAAAAAATAAACACATAAACTGCTTTACAAATACTGATGGGAATATACCTGCATGTTTGATGGGTGACCAAGTACGTGTAAAACAGATACTTTTTAATCTTTTAAGCAATGCTATCAAATTTACTCCAGAGAATGGAACTATAACTCTTGATTTAAAACTACTTACAAGAACGGATGAGATACAAATTAGTATTACTGACACGGGCATAGGTATCCCTAAAGACAAGATTAAAAGAATCTTTGAGGTATTTGGTCAACAAGATACAAGCACTACAAGAAAATATGGGGGAACAGGACTTGGCCTGAATATTTCAACAAAACTCATTGAAAAGATGGGCGGAACGCTTCATGTAGAAAGTGAGGTTCACAAAGGGAGTAAATTTTACTTTAAACTCCCTATTATTAGATGTAACCAAGAGGAGTTACAAAAAGAAGATAGCAATGAGAGTGAAGTAGCAGTAGAGCTTAGTGGTCATGTTTTAGTCGTAGAAGACAATAAAACGAACCAAATGCTTCTTGGTATGATACTAAAGGATCTTGGTGTAAGCTATGAGATTGCAAATGATGGTGTTGAAGGTATAAAATGTATGGCAGATACCAAATATGATATCATTCTTATGGATGAAAATATGCCAAATATGAATGGTTTAGAAGCAACACGTCAGATTCGATTGATGGAGCAGAACAATGCAAAAGAGCAAATTCCAATCATTGCAGTGACAGCAAATGCACTTACTGAAGATAGACAACGATTTTTAGATGCTGGTATGGATGATTATATATCAAAACCGTACACTCAAGAGGATATTATAAAGGTATTGCAAAAGTATTTAGGGTAGTTTTAAAAAGTGAATCAATGCTAAGATTTGCAAGGGTTTTATTAATATGAGGTAAATTAGTCATAGGTAAGTAAACTCCTTTGAAAGGAGTTTAGCACTTTTTCTTATAAGTGATGATAAATAATGAGTTAACTCACTTACTCGCTGACTCCCAGATACCTGTATACTCAACTGGTGTCAGCTTTACAAGTTCTAGTTCTTCTAAAAAGTTGTAAAGTTCTTTCCACTTTTGAGCATCTGCTTTTATGTCACTCACAAGTCTTGGAATAGTATCTTCAATAATTTTATCCATCAAAGAGCTTTTCTCCTCTTGAGTATATTCATAGTACATCTTTGTACTCTCTACAGGATTATTTTTTGCATATGACGCCATCTCGTTTGTCACTTCGATAAACTTACAAATAGCTTCACCTTTTTTATCTATAGTATCTTGTGTACTCATAAACTCTAAAGCTGAGAAGTTAGGGTATGGTGATTCAAACTGATCAATAAATAGGTTCTCAAAACCTTCCATCTCAGCTTCAATACCTTCAAAATTGTAAAAGCACAACCAAGCACCATCGAAACTCTCATCATTTTTCATATTTGTGATATGCCAAAAGTCAGTTTCAACAAACTCTACATTTTCTCTATCGATTACAAAACCATTTTTATCTGCATAGCGTTTGATGATTTCAAATCCAATTTTATTTGTCGTAGGGTTAGAAGCTGGCGTTGTGATTTTAATCTTACCATTTGCTTTTAGCTTCTCTACACGATCAGCTCTAATCATAACTCCACCTCTAGTCTCAAAAAAACAACCAAGAGATTTTAAACCATCAAAATAATGCTCATATAAATGTAATGGCTCATTACAGTGAATATCGATGTTGCCTGCTTTTAGATCCTCAAAACCATCATAATGCTCTTCAGGTTGAATAATCTCAACATCCAAACCAGCTTGTTTGTAAGCACCGTTTTGTACACCAAGAACCATAGGTAAATGATCAGGGTTTAAAAACCACTCCAGGGCAATTCTAATTTTCATAATACTCTCCTTAATAATTGAGATAATTGTATCTTATTCAAAAAACGGTTCATAGATGAAAAATGTCATTCAATCTGTTTATTTATAAAAGTAGTACAATCTAGACACAGAGGCGTAAGTTTAAAATTATTGGCTATTACTACCTGTGTACATCTATCTAAAATAGGCTTAGTTATTTTCCATAAAATTCAAACCAAATTATTACACCAAATGTTATTATAAAAGCTATCATTCCAAGCCATGTTTTTAGATCACCATGCTTGAGTTTATAAAAGAGTACTTGAAACTCATTGACGCTATTCTCTTCACCTAATAGAGGCAATATATAGTGTGCAAACTGTATTTCATCAAAAAGAGGTTTGCCATTGCCATCATGTACGGAAATCGCTTTTTCTTTTACTAAGATACGCTGTCCTGTGTAGGTAACGTTTGAAGCATCATCATCAACATGATTTCCAAAAACATCTACAATATAAATTCTTCCCTCTTTAACGCCTATACGCTGTTTGGTAACCATTCTAAGAGCAAAAAAAGCACTACCAATAATTATTAGAAATAAAAAGGCAATAGCAGCTAGAAAATTTGTGTCATATATTTTTAAATTGATTACTATAGCTATTAATGCAACAGATAATATTCCAAGTGCTTTTACAAGCAGTTTAAACTTTTTTATCACATCAGGTTTAATATAAAGCCAAATAACTCCTTCCTTATCTGGAGTAATCTCCTGCTCTTTAGTAAATTCAATATCGGTTGCATCATAACTTTTATTTTCACTCTTACTAAACAACTCCTCTTTATTTTCTGCTGTGATATACTCAATTACACCTGCAGCAATTAGCATGAGTAAAAATAACCCCAATAGAATCTGTGCTACAACTACTTGATTGTCCCAAAAAACTTTTTCAAGATGAAGTGTTGCAAGTGCATTTTGTATCGTGATATCACCAAACTCCTTGTAAGAGAGCCCGCTAAAACATGTTTCAATTATCTTAAAGTTCTGTGCATCGATGATTAACATACCATTTTCTATCGTTTGCAACTTATTGGGTCTGCTATGTTCTGGTAAGGTAAATCTGGCAACATTATCATTCACAAATGTACTAGCATCGCTTATTGTATCAGATACCTGAGTATCAAAACTAAGAGGCAACTGTTCATAAATAATTACATCACCCTCTTCAAAAAAGCCATCTAGGTTAACCACCCATAAAAAGCCATCGTTAGCAACAGCAAGTGCAGTAGGCCAAACAAATCCTTCACGGGTAAGAATGCTTTTTACAGGAAGTTCCCACATCACTTTTGCATTACTATCTTTATGATTGACACCTATAATCCGATGATTATTTGTATCGGCTACAACAAGCTTTCCCTCACCCAAAGATACAATACCATTAGGATAATTTAGTTTTTCATCAAGTAAAAGTTCATACAGATGATGACCATCTATACTGTAGTAATCAATTTTATGCGCACCACTACTTGTGATATAAAAATGTTTCTCATCAGGAGTAACCGCAATATCTAAGGCTTCTACACCTTTTAACCCTTTAACATCTGCAATCTTTTTACACTCTCTAAGCGGAAAAGGACATCTCAATACCGTATGAGAGCGCCCTTGTGTTACTAAAAGTGCGTCTTTAGTAACAACAATGTCACCAAGGGTATCTTCAAGACCAAGAGTTTCAAAACTATATGAAGCGATATATCGACCATCAATCTCGGTGTGGTAGAGAGTATCTTCAATATTGAATATAACGCCATACTCTTTGGAATAAGCTAGCAAATAAGGTTCTTTAACTTTTGCCCTCTTCTCTGATGCATACCACAAATATACAAATGCTATTACCCCACCCAGTAAAGCAATAAAAAATAAAATATTAACAATTGGATTTTTAGATAATTTCACTTTATTTATCTTCCTCTATCTTAGAATATCTCTTCATGGTGAAAAAATTAATATGTAAAAATAAAAAATAACGAAATATTATCTCTTTCTCTCTCTTAATATTAGTTTAAATATTGCCGAATTGCATCTCATATACATCTCCACTTTTGCAATGACGTCTATGATTTTTTCTTTTTTAGTTAGTAAAAAAATAAAAGTGCTAAATTTCTGAAAATTTGGGAGAAAGTGTACTTGTTAATTGGTATTTTGTTCTTAGAATTTCATGTTTTGTTATATGCTTAGTTTATTTCAATAAGTTCAGATGTTCCAGTTGAAAAATCATCACTTAACCATTGCCATTCTTCAAGCAGTTTTATTTTACCGTTTTCAAGTAATATGGCATGCGATAAACATTTGCCTATTTTTAAGTCTCCATCACTATTGATATGATGATACACAAAATCAAATCTACCATCTTCTAATTGTTTTCCAATCAAATTACCTTTAATGATTTCTCCACCTTTGTATTCTGCTGAAATAATATTGGCTTGTTGAGAATAGTAAAAAATTGTATCATCGCCAACCTCTCCATTGTCAGAGTTTGATAATGCTTTGAAGACTTTTTTATCTAAATTAATCAAGTTAATCCTTGTTTATGATATGCATATAACATTTATCTTAAAAAAATATGAAGCACGGTAGAGGCTCATATTTCTCTCCTAGTATTTATTATATGTTCCATCAAACTTGCTACTTCAATTTGTTTATTGTCTTTTAAACTTTGAATAACTTTTTTTATATCTTCTTTAGATTTATTTTGGTTAAACTTGAATTTAGCCTCAATATTTGTAACATTTATTTCAAAGAAACTTAAAAACTTTGTAAGGTCTTTAAATTTTTCTTCTTGTGGCAACTTCCAGCCATTTTGACCTTCATATATCTCTGTTGTTTCAGTTAGTAGTTCCCATACCTTTTGATCATCATTAATGTATTTTATATTTCCATAAATATGTACGGCACTATAGTTCCAAGTTGGAACATTAAAACTTGTTTCATAATATGTTGGAGAGATATAAGCATGTGCCCCATTAAAGATAAAACAAACTTCTTTTGTTTCATCTATGTTTGAGTGAGTATTAGCCTTAGCTAAATGTCCATATAGCTTACCATCTTTAAATCTATTAATTGGAAGATGTGTAACTTCAATTTTTCCATTATTTTCTGATGTTAATATCGCAAATGGATTTTGTGCAATAAATTCTTCTATAATATTTTCATCTGTAATTTTAAATGCGTCTGGTGAATACAATTTTTTTGCTCCTATTACATATAACGTTTGACTTCTCTGACAGATGTATCTGTTTGGTGCAAGGATTTGTTAGACAATTTACTACTTGTAAATATCACCTCTACTATCAACTTTTAATATTTGTATCTCTTCTTCATTCATATGAAAGAGTATTCTATATTTTGAGATTCTAATTCTATAAATTGGAGGTATGTCGTTACCTGTTAATCTTTTAACATCTCCATCTGGTAAATTTTGAATAACATTAAATATTTTCTCTTGAAGTTTTCTATCGTATTTGGAAAACTTCTTTTCAAATGTTTTAGAATATGATATTTTCATAAGTTAAATTTAGTTTTAAAATCTTCATTTGAAGTAAATTCATCATTTGCTAATATTGATAAAATTTCTTTTTCATCTTCAGCTTCAAGGATTAAATCAGCTTGTTGTTTTGTTTTTGCATTTTTTTCAATGTATTCACTAAGACTTTCTCTAATCATTTGAGAAATTGATTTTTTTTCAATAAAACTTACTGCTCTAGCTTGTTCGTATAGTGCTTCATCTATTGTTAAGTTTAATCTATGCATAAATACTCCTTTACATAGTGATGTATAGATGTATTGTATCATAAAATTGATAATCGTTTTCCTAAATTCATTTTCAAACTTATTGTATAACGGGGGCGCGGGTGAGTAACGGTCGACTTGAGAAATAGTTTTGCCCGCTAGGGTAAACTATTTCTCTCCAAGGTGTTGTTATACTCGATATGCTAGTAATGCAAATGTAATAGACCAAAATAATGTTAATGGAATAAAATATTTTGAATCAAACTCAGCAAATTTTGTTGAGTTTATTTTTTTAAATAATCCTACCATATTAAAGTCTCCAATACTCCGTATTGCAAATATTAAAGATAAAAACCATCCAGCATATACAACTTGTTCAGAGTAAGTAATCAAGTGTAAGTTTTTTAAATTTAAAGTATAGGCTATTCCTGCAAAACCAAGGATAATAAATCCCACAATTATTGTAAGAAATTTTCCGGGATTTAACAAAGCTATTCCATCTTTTGTAGGAATAGCCCTATCTAATCCAACTTTACCGCCAAATGCCCAATAAAAATGGAATAGACCAGCAATGATTAATGTTATTATAGTGATAAATGTAATAAAACTCATTTTTTACCTTCTTTTTGTGTTTGCTTAAACTGTAGTATAACGTTTGACTTGAAAAATAAGTTGCCCACTAGGGTCACTTATTTTTCTTCCAAGGTTTTGTTATGTTCCTTCTTTCTATCTCCTAAAATATTACCAAGATAGTATGAAAATATCATTATAAAAAATGATATTACAATATAATGAGGGATTTTATGTAGCTTTTCAGTTCTCATTATTT
>Ga0193965_1000715_pt1 | contig 9886 bp, 10 predicted proteins | sample FB_8_MG_FD_140330 | JGI IMG/M metagenome (GOLD analysis project Ga0193965, IMG submission 140330) | Microbial mat bacterial communities from the Broadkill River, Lewes, Delaware, United States - FB_8_MG | ecosystem: Environmental > Aquatic > Freshwater > River > Microbial mats | place: USA... | reverse complement strand
TATATTTTATCTAGCATACTCTATGCTTCTTAACTCTCTTATAACATTGATTTTTATCTCACCTGGGTATTGAATAGTATCTTCTATCTCTTTTGCTATTTCAGAAGCTAATAGTATTGATTCATCATCATTTACTAATTTTGCATTTACAATTACCCTTATCTCTCTACCTGCATTAATTGCATAAGCATTAATAACACCATGTTTAGAAGTAGCTACAGTTTCTATCTCTTCAACTCTTTTTAAGAACCCTTCTAAAACTTCTCTTCTAGCCCCTGGACGTGCGGCACTAATAGCATCAGCAGCACAAACAGCAGCACTCTCTATAGATGAAGCTTCTTCGTGTCCATGATGAGCATAAATAGCATTTATAACCTCTTCTGGTTCATCAAACTTTTTACATAAATCAGCTCCAATATCTACATGGCTACCTGGCATATCGTGAGTTAATGCTTTTCCAATATCGTGCATAATTCCAGCTCGTCTTGCTAAAATAGTATTACCACCTAATTGAGAAGCTATAAGACCAGCTAAATTTGCAACCTCTAAAGTATGAGCCAAAGCATTTTGACCATAACTTGCTCTATATCTTAGTTTTCCTATTAGGTTAACTAACTCTTTATGCATCCCTTTTATACCAAGAAGAGCAACAGTCTCTTCACCCTCTTTAAATATTTGAGAATCAAACTCATTTTTTATACGGTTGTAAATCTCTTCTATTTTTGCAGGGTGAATTCTACCATCTTTAATAAGCTCATTTATAGTTCTTGTTGAAATAGCTCTTCTGTATAGATTAAAACTACTTACAGTTATAGTATTTGGAATATCCCCTATAATTATATCAACACCCAAGCAATGCTCAAGAGATTTGATATTTCTACCCTCTTTACCAATTATTTTACCTTTTGTTTCCTCATCTGGAAGTTGTATATGATTTATTAATCTCTCAGCAGCAAACTCCCCTGCATATCTAGTAACAGCATTTGATAATATATTATTTATCTCATCTTGTGATTTTACTTGAGCTAATTTATACTCTTTTCTAAACATAGATGCTATTAATGCTCTTTGGTCCTCTTGTACTTGTTTTATAAGTAACTCTTTTGCTTCATCTTGTGTAAGTCCACTACTATTTTCTAATATTTTATTAACTTGTATTAATTTACTTTTATACTCTTTTTTTTGCGATTCTAAACCTTTTTTTAATGATAATACCTCTATTTTATTATTTTCAATAATATCTTTATCTTTTTCTATTTTAGATACTTTTGTATCAATTAAATTATTTAATTCCCTCTCTTTATTTTCTAACTCTCTTTTTATAGATTTAAACTCTCTATCATAATCTTTTTTTGCTTTGTATCTAGCATCTTTTAATAGTTGTTGTGCTTCATGTTCTATCACCTTAGCTTTAGCTTTAGCTTGTTCTATATATATCTCATATTTTGCACTATTAATTTTATTTGCTATAATAAAACTCATAATGGCAACAATAAAAGATACAGATATAATTATCACTATCTCCATTTTAAAACCTCTTTTATGTTATTATATAATCAGCTTTAATATCAAATTCATCAGTTATTATCTCATCTATTTTACAAAGTGTAATTTGTGTAAATATCACAATTGGTTTTTTTGTTAATGTAGCATAAAATCTATCATACATACCAGCACCAAACCCAACTCTTTTATCTAAAATATCTACCCCCACAATGGGTACTACTATTATATCAAAATCTATTTTATTATTTTTATATAAAGAAAAATTAGGTTCTTGTGTATTAAACTTACTTTTATTAAGTGGTAATCTATATTTTACAGGTTTAAATGATTTACCATTTATATACGGTACAAAAACATCTATATCTCTTTTTTTTCTTAATTTATTGATAATTGGTCTCACATCAACTTCAATATCTAATGGCATATAAAGTAATATATTTTTTGGTTTATTTATATCTATAATATTTAAAATTTTATTGCAAATAGTTTTGTTTTTTCTTAATCTTTGTGTTTTATTAAATGATTTTAACTTTTGTAAACATAATTTTCTAAAACTATATTTTGTTATCTTTGACATCTCTAAGCCTTTTTAGGATAAAATCCAAATAATATATTAACACAAGGAACTAAAAATGAAGATTAAAAATATGACTATTTTATCTATTTTGGCTATAACAATGATAACAGGTTGTGAGGATAAAGCACAAATTAATGAAAATGCTCTTGTAAATCAAGACAAAACTATAGAAAAAACTGTTCAAAATGATACTGCAACTAATGCACAAAATGTAGTGAATAAATCAGTTCAAAAAGCACCAGAAGTTATAAATTTTAATTTATATACATCAGATAAAAAAACTATAGAGGTAAATGCAGACTTAAAAAATGGTTGGACTTTTAAAGGTTACGAAAACAAAGCTGTTTTATTAGATTTTTTTGGGACTTGGTGTCCACCTTGTAAAGCATCTATTCCACATCTAAATAATATAAGAAAAAAACTTAATAAAGATTTTGAGATTATAGGACTAGATATAGGATTAAGAGGTGGAGGATTAAACTCAACTGAGGTAATAGAGAATTTTAAAAAAGATTATAATATTAAATACCCAATCACTTTAGGTGGGGATAATAATAAACTTTTTAGTGCAGTTATGTCTTTGAATCCACAAGGTTCAATTCCATTTATGATACTTTTTGATAAAAAAGGTAGATTTGTAAAACATTATATTGGTATGATACCTGAAGAGATACTACACAGTGACATTTCACAAGTGATTAAGATGAAATAATGTTTAGTTTTTTTAAAAAGCTTGGCAAAAAAAAAGAGGAGCCAAAAAAAGAGGAAGAGATTCAAGTTGAAGTTCAAGATAAATCAAAACTTGAAGAGCCTTTAAAAAAAGAGGTTCAAAAAGAGGTTGAGGTAATTAAAGAGGAAAAGCCTCAAGAAGAATTAGAAGCCAAAGAAGTTATTAATAAAGAGATTCCAAAAGATGAAGTAAATCTTGAAGTAGAATTAAAAGAGATAGATAACAAAGTTGAGATTAAAGAAGAGAAACAAGAAGAGAAACAAGAAGAGAAAGAAGAAGAGAAAGAAGAAATTAAAGATGAGGTTAAAGAGGAACTAGAAGATAATTCTAAAAAAGGTTTTTTCTCAAAAGCTTTATCTAAAACAGTAGGAAATTTAAAATCTATAATCCCTAAAAAACAGATAAAAATAGATTTTGATACAGTTGAAGAGCTACTTATAGAAGCAGATGTAGAGTATGAGATAGTAGAAAAAGCTATGGATGGACTACCTGAACAAATAACAAGAGCACAACTAAGACACAGACTTGTATCTTTATTTGAGCATATCTCTAAAGAAGAGATAAAAAAAGATATCAATGAAAAACCATTTGTAGATTTAATTATTGGTGTTAATGGTGCTGGAAAAACAACTACTATTGCAAAACTAGCAAATTTATATAAGCAAGATGGTAAAAAAGTTCTTTTAGGAGCTGGAGATACATTTAGAGCAGCAGCTATTGAACAGCTTTCAATATGGGCAGATAAACTAGATATCCCTATTATAAAAACAAAACAAGGGCATGATGCAAGTGCAGTTGCTTTTGATACAATTCATTCAGGAGTTGCAAAAAAAGTTGATAATGTTATAATTGATACAGCAGGAAGACTTCAAACACAAGTAAATCTTGCAAATGAACTAAAGAAAATTGTAAATGTATGTAATAAAGCTTATGAGGGTGCACCACATAGAAAAATTATGATACTAGATGGTACTCAAGGAAATAGTGCTATAGCTCAAGCAAAAGCATTTAATGAGATGATATCAATAGATGGTATAATTGTTACAAAACTAGATGGAACAGCAAAAGGTGGAGCATTATTCTCTATTGCAAATCAGTTAGAATTACCTATATATTATATTGGTATTGGTGAAAAAGAGAATGACCTTATTGTTTTTGATGAAGGTGAATTTGTTGATAGTTTATTAGATGAGTTATATATATAATGGAAAAAAAATTAGTAGAGTGTAGAAATTGTAAAAGTGAAGTTGAACGAAAGACAAGAAGATGTCCATATTGTGGAATATTAAATCCAACTGTAACAATAAAAGAGGTATTAGTAACAACTTTTTTTATTATAGTAGTTATGTATACTTATTCAATTTTAATTAAATAAAAAGGAAAAAAATGTTGACAACTATAACAATAGCATATTGTATATATTTTTTAGTGAATTTTTATACATCTTTTATGCAAATAGATTATATCCAAAAAGCAAAAAAGAGAGATGCCGTTATTTTAACACCATCAAAATATACAATAGCAGGAAATTATGCAGTATCAAAACAAAAGATATCTTTAATCACATCATTATATGATTTTGTATTATTTTTTATATGGATAGGTTTTGGGTTACAATTTTTAGATAGTTTAACTTCAGATTTAAATGGTTGGCAAAAAACAGTTATAGTAGTAGATTTATTTATTATTATAAATTGGTTATTAGCTTTACCAATAGATTTATATACAACTTTTAAGTTAGATAAAGATTATAAGTTTTCAAATATCACACCATTTTTATATATAAAAGATACTATTAAAAGTGGAATTTTATTTTTAATTTTTGGTAGTTTAGTTATTGTTGGTTTATCTTTTATTATTAGTGAATTTCAAAATTGGTGGATATGGGGATTTGTATTTATTTTTAGTGTAATTATAGTTATTAATATGTTATATCCAATAATAAGAGATAAAATGTTTGATAAGTTTAGTCCTTTAGAGGATAAAGATTTAGAAGTTAAAATAAATAAATTACTAGAAGAGGTTGGATTTAAAAGTAGTGGAGTTTTTAGTGTAGATGCTAGTAAAAGAGATAATAGACTAAATGCTTATTTTGGTGGATTGGGTTCAACTAAAAGAGTTGTTTTATTTGATACTTTAGTTCAAAAACTAACACATAATGAACTTTTAGCAGTTTTAGGGCACGAGTTAGGACATTTTAAAAATGGAGATATATTAAAAAATATAGGTATTATGGGTGTTGTTATGTTTATATTTTTTGCAATATTTGGTAATCTTCCTGAAGAGCTATTTTTGCAATTAAATTTAAATAATGAACCATATTCTATAATTTTATTATTTTTAATATTTTCACCTGTGCTATCATTTTTTCTTATGCCTTTAATAAGTAGTATTAGCAGACATAATGAGTATGCAGCAGATGAGTTTGGGAGTAATTTAGCAACAAAAGAGGATTTGGTAAATGCACTTCTAAAATTAGCAAATGAAAATAAATCATTCCCTTTATCGCATCCACTTTATATATTTTTCTTTTACTCACATCCACCATTAGTGGAACGGTTAAAAGAGTTAGGTTATAATGGGGCTGGTATAGGAGCATTAAAAAAAGATGATGAATCATTGAAAGAAAACTGTGAAAACATATAAACAAATTATAAAAGAGTATAGTGTAAACCTAAGAGATATTACACATATACCACAAAAAGAGGTAGAGATACTACTTCTTGATATATTACAACAAAATGTGATATGGTTGCATCTAAATTATACAAATATATGTGAAAAGAACATAGAGGATAAATTAAAAAAATCTGTTCAAAAAAGAGCTACAAATTATCCATTAGAGTATATTACTAATAAAGTAAGTTTTTATGGAGAGGTTTTTAATATATTAGATGGGGTTTTGATACCTCGTCCTGAGACTGAAATTTTAGTTGAAAAAGCTCAAAAACTATTGGAAACTATAGAAAAACCTAAAGTTATAGAGATAGGCACAGGTAGTGGAATAATATCTGTTATGTTAGCTATTTTAATAAAAGATATAGAGATAATTGCAGTAGATATAAATGATAAAGCTTTAGAGTTAGCAAAAACAAATGCAAAGAAATTTAATGTAGAAGATAAAATAACTTTTATTAAAAGTGATCTATTTACCAACATAGATGATAATTTAAAATTTGATTTATGTGTATCAAATCCACCATATATAGCAAATAAGTTTAAATTACCAAAAAATGTAAAATATGAACCATCAAATGCTTTATTTGGTGGTGAAATTGGAGATGAACTTCTTCAAAATATTATATTAGAGGTATATAAAAAAGATATCCCTAATCTTATTTGTGAAATGGGTTATGACCAAAAAGAGCCACTAACTAAATTTATTAAAGATAATATAAAATATAAAAATCTTGAGTTTTATAAAGATTATGATAAATTGGATAGAGGGTTTGAGTTAAACTTAATTGATATTTAGATAAAATATAATTTAAATTAATAAAAAAATAGCTATAGTTGAAGGACTAGTATAAATGAAAGATAAAATATGTATTATAGGTTTGGGCTATGTGGGACTTCCTTTAGCTCATGCTTTTAGTGAAAAATATGAAGTGATTGGACTTGATATAAATAAAGATAGAGTTGATGAACTTAATAATGGCTTTGATAGAACATTAGAATTAACATCAGAGCAAGTTAAAGAGTCACAAAAAAATGGTATGATATTTACAACAAATATAGAAGATACAAAAAGTTGTAATATTTATATAGTTACAGTTCCAACTCCAATTGATAATGCAAATGAACCTGATTTAACTCCAATTATAAAATCAACTGAATCTATAGGTAAAGTACTAAAAAAAGATGATATAGTTATATATGAATCTACCGTATATCCAGGTGTTACAGAAGAGGTTTGTGTACCTATTTTGGAAGAGTTTAGTGGATTAAAATTTAATGAAACTTTTTATTGTGGATATAGTCCTGAGAGAATAAATCCAGGTGATAAAGAACATACAGTAACTAAGATACTTAAAATCACTTCAGGTAGCACTCCAGAGATAGCTACAAAAGTTGATGAGTTATATAAGTCTATTATAACTGCAGGTACACACTTAGCTCCAACAATTAAAGTAGCAGAAGCAGCAAAAGTTATAGAAAATACTCAAAGAGATGTAAATATAGCACTTATAAATGAACTTGCAATGATATTTGACCTTATGGATATTAATACAAAAGATGTAATAGAAGCTGCAGGTACAAAATGGAACTTTATTAAACTACTTCCAGGTCTTGTTGGTGGACACTGTATAGGAGTTGACCCATATTATCTTACACATAAAGCTCAAAGCTTAGGATATATGCCAAACCTTATTTTGGGTGCAAGACAGATAAATAATAGTATGGCTAAATTAATAGCAGATAAAACTATAAAAGCTATGGTAAAAGAGGATAAAAAATTAAAAGGAGCAAATATCCTAGTGATGGGAGCAACTTTTAAAGAAGATTGTCCTGATATGAGAAATTCGAAAGTTCTTGATATCATCAAAGAATTAGAGGAGTTTGAATGTAATGTAGAAGTATATGACTATTGGATTGATAAAAGTGATTTACAATCTAAAGAGTTAAATTTTGTAAATGAGCTACCAATAAATAGCAATAAATATGATGCTATTATTGTAGCTGTTGGTCATAATAATTTTAAAAATATAACTACCGAAGAATATACTTCTATGTCAAATGAAGCCCCTATTATTATAGATGTAAAAGGGATTGTAGAAAAACCAACATGGAGACTCTAATATGAGTACTAAAAACTTTGCACTTATTGGAGCAAGCGGATATATAGCTCCACGACATATGAAAGCCATAACAGAAACTAAGAATAATCTAGTAGCTGCTCTTGATCCTTATGATGGTATTGGTATTATGGACAGTCATTTTCCACAAGCTCATTTTTTTACTGAGTTTGAAAGGTTTGATAGATTTGTAGATAAGTGGCATAGAGATGGAAATAAAAAGATAGACTATATAGGTATAACTACACCAAATTATCTTCACGATGCACATATAAGGTTTGCTTTAAAGAGTGGAGCAGATGCAATATGTGAAAAGCCATTAGTATTAAATCCACACAATATTGACCAACTAAAAATTATAGAACAAGAAACATGTAAAAAAGTAAATAATATTTTACAGCTTAGACTTCATCCTTCTATTATAGCCCTTAAAGAAAAAGTTTCAAAAGAGTTAAAAGAAAACCCTAATAAAATATATGATATAGATCTTACTTATCTTACAAGCAGAGGTAAGTGGTATTTTGTATCTTGGAAAGGTGATGAAGCTAAATCAGGTGGAATTGCATCTAATATTGGAGTTCATTTTTATGATATGCTTTGTTGGATATTTGGAGATGTGGAAGAAAATATAGTTCATCTTAAAACACCAGATTCAAATGCAGGTAGTTTTAAACTTAAAAATGCAAATGTTAGATGGTTTTTATCTGTAAACTATGACTATATACCAGAAGATGTAAAAAATGCAGGTCAAACAACATTTAGAAGTATTACTGTAGATGGTGATGAGATAGAGTTCTCCGGTGGGTTTAAAGATTTACATACAAGAAGCTATGAAGAGATACTAGCTGGTAATGGTTTTGGTCTTGATGAAGCTTATGGAAGTATAAGAACAGTATCAACTATACGAAATACAACACCTATAGGCTTAAAAGGTGAATATCACCCTTTTGCTAAAAAGGTAATAAATTAATATGAAAGATTTTGATACTTGGAATAATAAAAAAAAGCTTATTGATTCAAGTGAAAAACTAATAGGACTAAAACAAAGAGATGTTGTTTTTATTCATATTGGACAAAATATTGGATATGAGCAAAATGGAAAAGGTGAGCAGTTTTTAAGACCTGTTATAGTGTTAGAAGTTTTTAATCGTGGTTTATTTTTAGGATTACCTTTAACTTCAAAAGAGAAAAAAGGTGATTTTTTTGAACCAATTGAATATAAAAAAAGAGATACTATAGTAAAGAGTACTGCAATATTAGTTCAAACAAAATCTTTTGCTACAAAAAGGGTAAAATACAAATCAGGATATATCGATAAAGTTTTATTTGAAAGTTTAAAAAATAAAGTAGCCAAACGATTAACCCTCATAAAGAGGGAGCCCCTAAGGGAATCAATATTAAAAGTATATCAAAATGATAACGATAAGTCAAGTTTTTACCAATATCATAAATCTAGTTTTATAGACAACGATGTAAATATAGGAGATAATACTAAAATATGGCATTTTTCACATATATTAAGTGGCTCTAATATAGGAGAAAATTGTTCTTTTGGGCAAAATTGTGTAGTAGGACCAAAGGTAAATATTGGCTCTGGTGTAAAAGTTCAGAACAATATTTCTATATATGAAGGTGTTGAAGTAGAAGATGATGTTTTTTTAGGTCCATCTATGGTATTTACAAATGTTATAAATCCAAGAGCATTTATAGTTCGAAAAGAGGAGTTTAAAAAAACACTACTTAAAAAAGGTTGCTCTATCGGTGCAAATGCAACAATAGTATGTGGTACAACTATAGGTGAATATGCACTTATTGGAAGTGGAGCTGTAATAAACAAAGATGTAAAACCTTATGCACTTATGGTAGGAGTTCCTGCAAAACAAATCGGATGGGTTGGAATTTCAGGTAATACTTTAGAATTTAAGAATAATAAAAGTGAAGATGAATATGCAACTTATGAAATAATAGAAGATAATTTAAAGGTAATAGAAAAATGAAGATAGATTTTGCAAATTTGAAATATCAACATAATTTATATAAAGATGAGATAGAAGAAGCTATATTAAAAGTATCAAGAAATTGTAATTTTATCATGGGAAATGAAGTAGAAGAACTTGAAAAATCACTTGAAGAGTTTACTGGTGCTAAATATGCTATAACATGCAGTAATGGTACGGATGCCTTGCTTCTTGCCATGATGGCACTTGATATAGAACCAGGCGATGAAATTATAACAACACCATTTACATTTATAGCGACCGCTGAAACTATTGCTTT
>Ga0193965_1000713_pt1 | contig 9894 bp, 11 predicted proteins | sample FB_8_MG_FD_140330 | JGI IMG/M metagenome (GOLD analysis project Ga0193965, IMG submission 140330) | Microbial mat bacterial communities from the Broadkill River, Lewes, Delaware, United States - FB_8_MG | ecosystem: Environmental > Aquatic > Freshwater > River > Microbial mats | place: USA... | reverse complement strand
CTATTATCCACAATCTAATATACTTTGCATTACAAAGTACTTTGAGGAGCAACATAAATGAGTGAAAAAGAGGAGCTATTGGCTCATATTTCAGAGATTAAAAGCCATCTAGTCGATAAACAGGCATTTTTTCCCTACAACTACAACGCTATTTTTGTCTGGAGTGGAATTGCACTCTTTTTGACGCTCTTTATGGTGAGTATGTATGAGCAGAGCATTGTTATTGGTTCTCTTGGTACTGCTTTTGTGATGGGAGTTGGTTTTGTCTCGGAGGGCATTATGACCAAACGTGTCAATAGAGATTACGATATCGAAGATTGCACCTTGCGTCAACGCTTTATTATGCAGACCTTTTTGATGCTCTCACTCTTTTTAATTGTACTGAGTGCCACATTGGCGATCTATAAACTCTACATCCCTATCTATCTCACATGGCTCTTTTTGATCTCTATGGGATTTTTTGCTTTGGGGTTTGTACTTAATATTAAAGCCTTTATGAATTTGGCTCGCTTTAATGTGACACTCTCTATTTTTATGTTGGGGATGGGTTGGTATCAAGAGCATCTAGTTGGAAGCGATTCGATCTGTTTTCGTATCGTACAAGCAGTATTGATTGTGGGACTAACGATTTTGCCCTCTCTTATTGCATGGAAGCTCAAAAAAGGGACACTGGGTGTTTGATCCGCTGCTGCATCAAAATATCCGCTCCAAACTGGTTTCGCTGTTGATTAGCAATAGCCAACTGCCCTTTAAGGCACTCAAAGAGGCACTCGGGGTAACCGATGGCAACCTCTCTTCGCATCTCTCCAAACTCGAAGAGGCAGAGTATATAGAGATAGAGAAAGTATTTGAGGGGAAACGCCCCAAGACGATTATCAAAATTACCGAGGTGGGGCGAAGAGCCTTTCAAGAGTATATCGATGAACTAAAAAACTTCATTGAAACCTGTGATTAAAAAAAGGAGAAGATCATGAGCAATCTATTAATCGTAACCGCACACCCAACAAGCAAAAATCTAACCCAAGTGATGGCAAAAATCTACCAAGAAGCCAAAGAGCAAGCAGGTGATAATGTGGAGGTTATTGACCTCTACCAAGATAAACCACTGGAGTTTCTAAGCTTTGAGACGCATGAGGATCTATCACAAAAGGATGAAACGCGTGAGTACTACCAAGCCAAGATCACGCAGGCTGATGAGATTGTCTTTATCTACCCCTTTTGGTGGGGAAGCATGCCTGCTATCCTTAAAAACTGGATCGATCAGGTCTTTATGTCAGGATTTGCCTTTAAATACGATGAGAGCGGTCGCCCTAAAGGACTACTAAATGGCAAACGAGCCAAAGTAATCTCCACCTCAGGAGCACCAACCTTTTGGTACTGTCTCAACGGTATCCGACGAGCCAACAAAAAGATATGGAAACAGACCATTATTGAGTTTTGCGGGATGAAGTTTGAGGGGTATCACCTCTTTGGCGGGGTCGATACCTCGGGTAAAAATGTTGATAAGATATTAACATCGGTCAAAAAATTAGCCAATTAAAGGAACACTATGCACAATAAATTAGAGAGCTTTATGGGAAAAGTAGGTGGATTTATCCACGATAATCCCATCAAAGTGATACTTATGGTTTTGCTACTTCTAGCATTTCCCATCTCCAATCTACCCAAGATTACTATGGATACCTCCACCGAGGGCTTTATGCACGAGGATGACCCCGTACTGCTTAAATACAACGCTTTTCGGGCTCAGTTTGGACGCGATGAACGCATCGCCGTAGCGATTAAAAGTGATAAGATCTTTAGCTTAGAATTTCTCAATACCCTCAAAGCCTTTCATGAAGAGATCGAAGCCAAAGTGCCCTATATCGAGGATATTACCTCACTGTATAATGTGCGTAATACACGAGGAGATGGAGATCTGCTCCTTACTGATGATCTGCTTGAACCCATGCCTACGACCCAAGAAGAGGTAGAGGCAATCAAAAAACGTGCCATGGCTTCGGAGTTTTATCGAGATCTGCTCATTAGTCGTGACGGTAAGATGACCATGATAATGATAGAGACCGATGCCTACAGCCATATTGGGCAAAAGAAGGTATCGGTTGAAGATGAGTTTGCAGAGGGCTTTGAAGATGAAGAGCCAAAAGCTGAAGCCAACAAAGATAGAAAGTTCCTCACCGATGGTGAAAACAAAGAGTTGCTTGGCGTGTTGAAAGGTATAGTCAAAAAGTACGAAGCCAAAGGGTTGGAGATCTATATTGCAGGTTCGCCTGCGGTTAATAATGCTCTTAAGTCTCAAATGAGTGCCGATATGCAAAAGTTTACACGGGCTACTTTTGTGATTATTTTGATCTTTTTATTTGTGATGTTTAGACGTATCAGTGCGGTATTCTATCCCCTATTAGTGATTATCTTTTCACTTCTTGCGACTATTGGGACGATGGCTTGGGCAGGTGTACCCTTTAAGCTCCCTACCCAAATTGTCCCCTCACTGCTTCTTGCCGTCTCCGTGGGGGCTACGGTGCATATTCTCTCGATCTTCTTTGACCGCTTTAATCACAAAGGGAGTCGTCGGGATGCCATTGTCTATACCATGGAGCACTCAGGGCTTGCCATTGCGATGACTTCTATTACTACTGCTATTGGGGTGGGGTCATTTGCAGGGAGTGAAGTCGCTCCTATTGCTGATTTGGGTATTTTTGCCTCGTGGGGAGTATTGGTTTCACTCTTTTTGACGCTGACTCTACTGCCTGCTCTGCTCTCTATTACCAAGCTCAAACCACACCCCAAAGAGGTGCACGAAAGCTCCAAGTTGGATCATCTAATGAAACACCTTGCAACGATTCCCGTGCGATTTTATAAGCAAATCATTGCCATTAGTGCCGTGTTGGTAGTGAGTGCCATTGTATTGGCTTCGCAAATAGAACTCACCCACAATCCGCTTAAGTGGTTCCAGCCCGACAACTACAACCGTGTTTCAACCGAGACAATCGATAAAAATATGAACGGTACGGTGACGATTGAAGTGACCATCGATACCAAGCAGACCAACGGATGGAACGACCCCGAGCGACTAGAGAAATTAAATGCTCTTAGTGCCAAGCTTGAAACCTATGTCGATAAACATACCCATATCGGTAAGGTGGTCTCTCTTGCCACTATTGTCAAAGAGACCAACCGAGCCCTGCACAGCAACGATGAGAACTACTACTCCATTCCCGATGATGCCAACCTTGTGGCTCAAGAGCTGCTGCTCTTTGAAAATTCAGGAAGCGATGACCTTGAAGATGTGGTCGACACACAGTTTAGCAAAGCACGAGTGACGATCAAGCTGCCATGGACGGGAGCGGTCAAAGCGTGGGATGTACGGGAGTATGTGCAAGATGAAGTGAGCAAAACCTTTAAAGAGGAGGAAGTGATTACCACAGGGATGATTCCTTTGCTAATCAACACCTTTGCCCATGCGGTGAGCTCTTCAGTCGATAGTTACCTTATCGCCTTTATTGGTATATCCTTTATGATGATGATTATTTTGGGTTCGGTTCGATTGGGACTGCTGAGCATGATACCCAACCTTACCCCGATTATCTTGGGCTTGTTGATAATGTATACGATGCATATTCCTCTTGATATGTTTACCCTGCTGATTGGATCAATTGCCATTGGACTTGCGGTGGATGACACCATCCACTTTATGCACAACTTTAGACGCTACTACCTAGAGACGGGAAGTAGCACCAAAGCGATTGAAAACACCTTTTTTACCACGGGTAAAGCGTTGGTGATTACTACTATTGTTCTCTCATTAGGATTTTATAGCTATATGATGGGAGATATGATCTCGGTACAAAACTTTGGACTGCTCACAGGTTCGGTTATTACCCTAGCCCTTATCGGTGATCTCCTCTTAGCCCCTGCCTTGATGATTGTGGTGACGAAGTGGGGATGGGTGAAGTAATACATGGTAAAATGAGTAAGTTTGTAGGGTGGGCTTGCTAGCCCACCAAGGAGTATAGAGTGGTAAAAGTACTATTTTTTCCAGCTTTAAATGTAGCAAACGAAAGGAGTCTATTGTGAATATCAAAGAGCTAATCAATAACGGTGAAGATAAACGTATCGAGTTTAAAGAGCAACAAAGCATTAAGTTTATGTTAGCAGAAAAAGGCTCATTTGTAGAGGCTGTTTTTGAGCGACCGATTAAAAGTGTCGGAAAAGTGTCGGAAACCGTCGCTAAACCGTCGGAAACCGTCGGAAAAATATCGGATAGTTTACTACCCCTTAGTCTACAAGAAAAAAAGATAGTCTCTCATTTGGAAAAACATCAACGTATTATTTCAAAAGAAGTCGAGAAACTTTTGAACATTAAAGAGAGTCGCTCAAGAGAGTTGTTAAAACAAATGGTTGATAAAGAGATTCTTGTTCGATTGGGGCAAGGTCGCAGTACCTACTATACCCTTAAAGAGGAGTATCAGTAATGATAAAGTTATTATCTTTCGTAGGTTCGATTTTATCGAACACCCGTAGGTTTGGCACTGCCAAACGTCTAATACAATTTAAATTGATAAAGACTCCCAAGCTCCATTTAGACGGTGCGTCAGGACGCACCCTACAAGAACACTCCCACCTCTCATTCCCAAGCTCCTGCTTGGGAATGCCTATTGGAGGTAGGGATTTTAAAGAACTGTTTTTTAACCGTAGGTGCGACCATGTCGCACAATATGTCTGTGTGACATGGTCACACCTACAGAGCTTCAAACTATTAAACCCTATCAACTACTCTTTGTCGTTTGGCTCTGCCAAACCTACCCAAAAACCAAAAAAGGAGAAAAAATGAACACAAAAAAACTACTACTAGGATTGACACTAGGTGTGAGCTTGCTCACTACTTCACTGCTTGGCGATGATGCTAAGGCTCGGGCGATTATGGAAAAGGTCGATGCCAGAGATGATGGAAAAACGATTGAGCAAGATATGTATATGATCCTCATTGATAAAAGCGGAAACAAGCGAACACGGGATATTAAATCCTACTCCAAAGATTTTGGAGTCGATACCCATAGAATCATGTTTTTTAAATCCCCAGCCGATGTGAAAAACACCTCGTTTTTGACCTTTGATTACGATAAAGCAAGTCGTGATGATGACCAGTGGCTCTACTTGCCAGCACTTAAAAAGGTCAAGCGAATCCCAAGTGCCGATAAGAGTGGCAGCTTTATGGGCTCAGATTTTTCCTACTTTGATATGACCGATAGAGATTTGGAAAATTATGACTTTAAACTGCTCAAAGAGACCAAGGTACGTGGACACAAAGCGTGGATGATCGAATCAACGCCTAGAAACCGCAAGGTCATTAAAGAGTCAGGTTATAGCAAAACGGTTGCCATCGTACGTCAAGATAACTATGTGGTGGTGCGAGCCATTAACTATATGACCAATGGCAAAAAGAAGTTTTTAGATCTTAGTAAAATCCATCAGCAATCAGGTGTTTGGGTAGTGGATGAGATGAGTATGACGACTAAAAAAGGTAAATCAACCCTGCATAAGACGGAACTAAAGTTTAGAAATATCAAGGTCAATAAATCGCTTAGTGACGATCTATTTACCACAAGACGACTCGAAAAAGGACTCTAGGTTATGCGACGTATTTTATTATCAACCTTGCTCTGTGGGACGCTTCTCCATGCCAATGTCGATGATGATCTCTCGGGCTTTGAGGAGGATACAACGACAACTGTAGAAAGCAATACCACTAAGCCAGTAGTTCAAGCCAAAGAGCCTCTTATCAAGGGTTTAACGGGTAAGCTCACCCAACAGATAGCCTACGGGTGGAATACCCCTGAGCCTCATGATGGGATTAACTCATTTAAAAGTTCACTCTTTTTGGACTATGAGCATAAGTTTGAGAGTGGCATAAAAATCAAGATCAATGCCAAAGCCTACTATGACTCTATCTATAAGATCAAAGATAAAGAGGATTTTAGCACCCAAGAGATTGATGAACTTGAAAGTGAAGTGGAGCTTTTTGATGCCTATGTTGAGGGCAAAATAGCTGAGAAGTTTGATTATAAGATCGGTCGTCAAGTCGTCGTTTGGGGGCGAAGCGATACGATTCGTGTTACGGATATTCTCAACCCCATCGATAACCGCCGCCCTGGGATGGTCGATATTGAGGATTTGCGACTGCCTGTGAGCATGGCGAAGTTTGATTACTTTGTGGGTGATTGGCGAATTACGCCCATTGCCATCTTGGAACAACGCTTTAGCAAAAATCCACCCTTTGGTACGGCATTTAGCCCTGCACCTGTGGCAATGCCTGAGGATGAAGAGTATGATGATGTGACGTATGCGTTGAGCATTGGTGGGGAGTTTAGTGGATGGGATATCAACTTCTATGGGGCAAAAGTACGCAGTGATAGTGGTTATATGGATGGGATTAACCCAACCCTGCAACACGATAAAATCACCATGTTGGGATCGGCTCTAAACGTTACCACGGGTTCATGGCTCTTTAAAAGTGAACTTGCCTATTTTGATGGATTAAAGTACAGCACCACGGGCAACAGCGAATTTAACCGTTTGGATTTTTTGTTAGGCTTTGAGTACAACGGTATTGCCGATACGACTATTAGTTATGATTTTGTTAAACGCACGATGAGCGATTATGATAATCGCCTTTTGGGTGAATTTATTCCCGTGCTTGAAGATGAGTATCAACACGCCTTGCGGATTACTTCAAGCTTTAAAAACGATACCATTACTGCTAATTATCTTATCTCACTCTTTGGTAAAAGTCTCGATGAGGGAGGATTCCAGCGAGCGTGGATTAAATACGATATAGCCGATGGCATCAATGCTAATATTGGTGTGGTTGATTATATCGGAGGGTCAAAAATGTTTGATGCGATTGAGGAGAACGATATGCTCTTTGTGGATGTGAGTTATAGTTTTTAGGGGAGGAAACTCCTACTCTCTCAATAGTGCATTTTCCAAAATCTATCGTACCTATAAGAGTCTAAATTTTTTTCTGTATAAAAATCAAATTTAGATATCTTATAAGCAAATTGTTGTAATTCATCTCTATGAAATCCAATCTTTTCAAGATAAAAACCTACGCATTGATAATATGGATAGATGAAGTTGAAATGTTTTAAAGTATGATACACTTCATCAAGTGACAACTTCTCCTTGAGTGGGTGATAGGTCTCTATTATCATCTGAGAACTTTTAAAATATTGCACATTGACAATCATCTCAACCAAAGCTCTATTGATGGAGGAGACAAAAATATCTTTATAGTTAATAACTCCATAATTATTACTATTTTTTGGTTGTAAAAGAACTACAAATTTATCCTCTATCTTGCCAAATGATTTGGTTCTTCTATAATTCTTTTTAAATGCACTATCTATCTTCTCTTGTGTTAAAACACTGTTTTTAGAATCCACCTTTTTGGGTGGCTGTTCTTTGGATATATATATAACATTATTGGAAAAAGTACTCAAACCTTGATAGTTTAATGCACTGCTCATGGAGAGAAAACTACCTTTTTGAAGAGCTAGAGACTTTTTAAAAATATCGAGTTTACTATCAAAAAAATACCGAACTATATTTTTGTCATTTACAGTTACAATCTCTTGTCTAAGTCCATGCTCAACCAAACGATTATAGAATGTATTAAAATTGAGTGATTGTGCAATGTATCGATTATCTTTTAATTTATTCATTAATAGATGAAGCTCTTTAGAACTGTAAAAATCAACTTTTTTTGCAATTTTGAGAATATAATCTAGGTTCTTACTAAAAAGATCTCTTTTCATACTAATTACCTTTAATTATGTATATATACATAATTATATAGTTAAATAATGTTTTTGTCAAGTCGACTCCCTTGACATTTTTATATATTATGATATAATTAAGTATATATACTTAATTAATATGGTGATGAATTGAAAATTTATGTTGTAAAAAATAACAGACTTATTGGCTTTTTAGATCAAAAACAAGACGGTACAGTACTCTTTGATTATGTAGAAAATATATCTCACCAGCACTATTTACATGGACTTTTAAAACAACATAATGAAAGTGAAATACTGTTTTCAATTTTTGAAAATCTTCTCCCAGAAAATGAACAACTAGAACAAGTAAAACTTAAAAATAGTATCAAACGAGAAATCGATATCCTCCTCTATCTTGATAATATACATGGAAGCTTTGGATTTTATACTCCATTAGAATATGAAAAACTAGAGTTAAAAGAAGAGGTAGAATTTACATATAGTGATGTTCGAGAAGAGATACTAGAGGAGGATTATACCTTTCCTAATGTTTTAGAGTATCGTTTAGATATAGATGAAAATATCTTATATCCACAAGAGTTAAAGAGTGGTAGAGCAACAGGACTCAGTGGTTTTCAATATAAATTTAGTGTAGATAAAAATGATGCTTTAAAAACTATAACTTATTGTGAAAAACAGAGCAACTATATGATGAAGCCCTACAGTCTCTATAACGGTATATATAAAAAATCCAGCGATACAGATGGTTCATATATCCCTTATTTGCTCGTTAATGAACATATCTTTATGACTATAGCTAGAGATTTTGGATTCCATGTGCCTTATAATGGCATCATAAAAGATAAAAATGATTATCACTACATTATCAAAAGATACGATAGATACGATAAGCTCAAAATAGATCACCTTGATATACTTACACTGCTCAATAAACATTCAAAAGAGAAGTATCACATCAAAGTCAATGAGATAGCCCAAATGGCACTTGATTATTTAGATGAAAGTGAACGGTTTGAACTCTTTAGCTTCTTTGTTTTTTCAGTCATTATCTCTCATGGAGACCTTCATGCCAAAAATATATCGTTTATATATCAAACAAATAGCTTAAATGAAAAAAAGATGCAACTTGCACCCTATTATGATATTTCTACTACTAGTATCTACAGAGGATTTTCTGATAGAGATATTGGTATGAAAATCAAAAATAAAACACATAATATTAAACTAGAAGATTTTATATGGTTGGCAGAGGTATTTAAAATAGATGAAGAGAGGGCGATTGCTTGTGTGAGAGAATTTTCCAATAAGTTTATCAAAGAGTTTCTAAGCTATATCGATAAACTACCCCATACTATCAAATCTCTTCCCGTTCAAACCAATGCCGTAGGATATACCGAACCTCTTGAGAGTGTATTTTTGAGATATTACAATAAACGTGTCACCTATATCAATAAATATTTACTCAATATAAAAGCTGTCACAGTCAATCCATGGGCATAAACTCTTTTGTAGTTTGATAGATTGATCCTACTTCTTCTTAAACACCTTTTCAATCCAAGGGATAAGACTGCAGCCTGATTCACAGCCCTTACCCGTCCTATCACATTGGGCTTGTCGGATATTACGATAGAGTAAAAAGAGAAACCCAAAAGAGATAAGCAGTTGTACCAAGCCCATTAAAAAGTGTCCATTTAAAAGAGATTCAATAGAGAGCAATAGCAGTACAATCGTAACAATAAGGCACATAGTAATCCTTTTGGAGTGAGGTTTTATTCCTTTATAATAGCAAAACAAATTTAAAACATATACTATGAAATCGTTTGTGGTGAGTTCTGAGTCTGTCGAAGAATCGAACCACACACAACATAATACCCTTCGACAAGCTCAGGGTGAACGGTAGGCTCTTTGTTGATATTTCATACAGTTATTAGATTCCCGTTTAAATAAGAAAGTAGTATAATAAGTATTATAAAAGCCTTTTTATAAAAAAAAGCTGAAATCTAAAGGAAAAAGATAAAAAGACAATAGAATTTTGACAATAATAAGTGAAAGAACAAAGCAAGGTCAAAAGTACCTTGCCAATGCTTGATTT
>Ga0193965_1000712_pt1 | contig 9900 bp, 2 predicted proteins | sample FB_8_MG_FD_140330 | JGI IMG/M metagenome (GOLD analysis project Ga0193965, IMG submission 140330) | Microbial mat bacterial communities from the Broadkill River, Lewes, Delaware, United States - FB_8_MG | ecosystem: Environmental > Aquatic > Freshwater > River > Microbial mats | place: USA... | reverse complement strand
CTGACTATGTAATGGATATGTTTGAAAACAAAATTCCAGCTGGTGTTGATGATGCAGCTTATGTAAAAGCAGCATTTTTAAATGATGTAGTTCAAGGAAATGTTTCTTGTGATGCTATTACACCAGTAAAAGCTTGTGAGATTCTTGGTTTAATGCTAGGTGGATTTAATGTAACTCCTTTAGTTGAAGCACTTAAAATTGATGGTGAAGTAGCAGATTGTGCTGCAGAACAATTAAAAAACACAATTCTTGTTTACGATGCATTTAATGATGTAAAGGCATTAATGGATGGTGGTAATGCTAAAGCAAAAGAAGTAGTTGAGTCTTGGGCAAATGGTGAATGGTTTACAAATAAGCCAGCACTTGAAGAAGAGATCACTGTAACTGTTTATAAAATTCCAGGTGAAACAAATACTGATGACCTTTCACCTGCATCAGAAGCATTTACAAGAGCGGATATTCCACTTCATGCTAACTCTATGTTAGGAACAAAGATGGAGAATCCACTTGATACTATGAAATCATTAAAAGAAAAAGGTCATCCTTTAGCTTATGTTGGTGATGTTGTAGGTACTGGATCTTCAAGAAAATCAGGTATCAACTCAGTTCAATGGCACATGGGTAGAGATATTCCAGGTATTCCAAACAAAAGAACTGGTGGTGTTGTTATTGGTGATATTATTGCTCCAATTTTCTTCAACACAGCAGAAGATTCAGGATGTTTACCAATCCAAGCTCCAGTTGGAGAGTTAGAGACTGGTGATGTTATTACAGTTAAGCCATACGCTGGTGTAATTGAAAAAAATGGTACTTGTGTAAGTGAATTTACTTTAGCTCCAAATACATTAACAGATGAGATGAGAGCAGGGGGAAGAATTCCTCTAATTATTGGTAAAGGTTTAACTGCAAAAGCAAGAGAAGCTTTAGGTATGCCTGCAACTGATATGTTCTTAGCTCCAGATATGCCAGAAGATAATGGAAAAGGTTTTACATTAGCTCAAAAAATGGTTGGTAAAGCATGTGGACTTGAAGGTGTTAAACCAGGTACATACTGTGAGCCAATAGCTACAACTGTTGGATCACAAGATACAACAGGGCCAATGACAAGAGATGAGATTAAAGAACTTGCTGCATTATCATTTGGTGCAGATATGACTATGCAATCATTTTGTCATACAGCTGCTTATCCAAAGCCAGCAGATATTACACTACAACATACTTTACCAGAATTCTGGACATCAAGAAAAGGGTTTATCTTAAGACCAGGTGATGGTGTAATTCACTCATGGTTAAATAGACTTTGTTTACCAGATACTGTAGGTACTGGTGGAGATTCACACACAAGATTCCCAATAGGTATCTCTTTCCCAGCTGGATCTGGACTTGTTGCATTTGCAGGAGTTACTGGTATGATGCCACTTACTATGCCAGAATCAGTTCTAGTAAGATTTAAAGGTGAGATGCAACCAGGTATCACTCTAAGAGATATGGTAAATGCTATTCCTCATCAAGCTATCAAAGATGGTTTGTTAACTGTTGAGAAAAAAGGTAAGAAAAATATCTTTGCTGGTAGAGTTTTAGAGATTGAAGGTCTTGAAGATCTTAAATGTGAGCAAGCGTTTGAGCTTTCTGATGCATCTGCTGAGAGATCAGCTGCAACTTGTACTGTTAAACTTAACAGAGCGCCAGTTGAAGAGTACTTAAAGTCAAATATAGTTCTTATTGATGAGTTAATAGCTCAAGGTTATGAAGATGCTGCAACTCTAAAAAGAAGAAGAGATAAGATGGAAGACTGGTTAGAAAACGGTGAATTAATGGAAGCTGATAGTGATGCAGAGTATGCAGCAGTTATCGAGATCGATATGTCTGAAATCAAAGAGCCAATCTTAGCTTGTCCTAATGACCCAGATGATGTTAAAACATTAACAGAGATTAGAGAAGCGGGTCTTAGAACAGAGATCGATGAAGTATTTGTTGGTTCTTGTATGACTAATATTGGATTATTTAGAGCTTTAGGTGAGATCTTAAAAGGTGAAGGTCAAGTTAAAAACAAACTATGGGTATGTCCTCCAACAAAAATGGATGAGAAGCAACTTACAGAAGAGGGTTACTACTCGATCTTTGGTATGGCAGGTGCTAGAACTGAGATGCCTGGATGTTCTTTATGTATGGGTAACCAAGCACAAGTTGCTAAAGATGCATTTGTATTCTCTACAAGTACAAGAAACTTTGATAACAGACTTGGTAAAGGATGTCAAGTTTATCTTGGATCTGCTGAGCTTGCTGCTGTTGTTGCACTTAAAGGTGAACTACCAACACCAGCAGAGTACTTAGAGATCGTATCTGGAAAAATTACTCCAGAGATGACTGATAAAGTATATAAATATCTTAACTTCAACCAAGTAACTAAACAAGAATTAGAAGCTATGGTATCATAAGTTAATATTATAAACTTAGATATGTAAAGCCTCATCGAAAGATGGGGCTTTTTTTATTATTAATTATAAAATTTTAAGAAAAATATTGTATTATATAAATTATTATTACAAAAGGAAAAATAATTGGTAGATAAAATGATAAATATTTTAATCATAGAAGATTTACAATCTCGAAATAAAATAAAAGATATACTAAAAAGTGAAAATTATAATTTAAGCATCTGTAATAATACAAAAGATGGATTAGGAGTTTTATTTAACTCTTCTATTGATATCATCTTATTAGGTGCAGAGATAGGAAAAGAGTTTTTAAAATATGATGTTGTAGAGATACTTGAGATGCCTATTATTTTAACTATAGAAGAGAACCAAATAGATATAGTTGATAATTATTTAAAAGCAGGTGTAAAAGATATATTAAGAAGCCCTTTTATAATAGATGAAATTAGAAATAAAATATCTTTTTGGATAGGTTATTCAAAAAAAGATAAAGAGATAAAAAATGCTACTAGACTTTTAGAAGAGTATAAAAATATAGTTGATAGGTCTAGTATTGTTTCAAAAACAGATTCTCAAGGAGTTATAACATTTGTAAATGATAAATTTTGTGAATTATCTGGATATAGTAGAGAAGAGTTATTAGGAAAAAATCATAGTTTTGTAAGACATCCAGATATGAAATCATCTACTTTTGAAGAGCTATGGCATACTATTAGAGATTTAAAAAAACCTTGGATAGGTGAGGTTAAAAACAAAAAGAAAGATGGTGGGTATTATATCGTAAAAGCTATTATAAACCCTATACTTGACCAATATGGAAATATATTAGAGTATATAGCTATGAGAATAGATATTACAGATATGTATGAAGCGAACTCCCAAATTAAATCGCAAACTAAATTATTAAACGAGTATAAAGATGTAGTTGATAAGTCTAGTATTGTTTCAAAAACAGACCCTAATGGAAGTATAATATTTGTAAATGATAGGTTTTGTGAATTATCTGGATATAGTAGAGAAGAGCTATTAGGTAAAAATCATAGTTTTGTAAGACACCCCGATATGCCAGCATCAGCTTTTAAAAGCTTATGGTACACTATTAAAGAATTAAAACAAACTTGGAGAGGTGAAGTTAAAAATTTAAAAAAGAATGGTGATTATTATATTGTAGATGCTACTATTAGTCCAGTTTTAGATGTAAATGGAAATACTACTGAATATATAGCTATGAGAACAGATATAACAGAATCTTACAATAGAGAAAAAGAGATAGCCCTTATTCATAAAAATACAAAAGACTCTATTGAATATGCTTCATTAATTCAAGGTTCTTTATTACCTCAAAAAGGTTCTTTATCAAAATACTTTAAAGATAGTTTTGTACATTGGGAACCAAAAGATACAGTTGGTGGAGATATTTGGTTATTTGATGATTTAAGACATGATGATGAGTGTATTTTATTTTTTATAGATTGTACAGGTCACGGAGTTCCGGGGGCTTTTGTAACAATGATAGTAAAAGCTGTTGAGCGAGAGATATTAACTAAAATAAATGAAGATTTAGATATGGATGTATCACCTGCTTGGATAATGAGTTATTTTAATAAAACAATGAAATCTCTTCTAAAGCAAGATTTAGTAAATAGTAAATCAAATGCAGGGTGGGATGGTGGTATAATTTACTACAATAAAAAAGATAAAATTATAAAATTTGCAGGAGCTGAAACACCACTTTTTTATATAGATAATAGAGGAATTTTACATAATATAAAAGGTAATAGATATTCTGTAGGGTATAAAAAATGTGATATAGATTACCATTATAATGAAACTATTATTGAAGTTGAAGAGGGGATGAAGTTTTATTGTACAACTGATGGATATTTAGACCAAAATGGTGGAGAAAAAGATTTTCCATTTGGAAAAAAAAGATTTTCTAATTTAATAAAAGAGATACAATCAAAACCTATGTCAGAACAAAAAGATATATTAATTAAAAAAATAGAAGAGTATGAATCTATGGTTATTGATAATGATAGAAATGATGATATAACTGTAATTGGATTTGAGATATAATATAAAGGATAATTTATGACTTTAGAAAAGCTAGCAAAATATACAAAAGAGTTAAAAGTTTTATATGTTGAAGATGAAAAAGTTGTAAGAGAAGCAACAAGTATGATTTTATTAAATCTATTTCAAGATATAATATTATGTGAAGATGGTGAGCAAGGATATGATACTTTTATTAAAAATCAAGATAGTATAGATTTAATAATTACAGATATAATGATGCCAAAATTAAATGGTATAGATATGATAGATAAAATAAGAGATATTAATAAAGATGTACCTGTAATTATTTTTTCAGCTTATGAAGATAAAAACAATCATATTAATAGTGTAAAGTTGAATATATCTTATTATTTAAATAAACCAATAGAACTAGATACCTTTAAAGATATCGTTGCAAAAGTGGTAAAAAAAATAGTTATTCAAAAAATACATAATGAGTTTAATAATTGAAATAAAATAAACTTTTTACTTTTCTAATTATTAATAAAAGACAAATTTGATATAATCTCTAAAATAAATATTAAAGAGAATATATGTCAAAACAACCACCTAAATTTACACATCTCCATCTTCATACAGAGTTTTCTATGCTAGATGGAGCAAATAAAATCCCTATATTAGCTAAAAAAATAAAAGAGTTAGGTATGGATAGTGTTGCTATGACTGACCATGGTAATATGTTTGGTACTATCACTTTTTATAATGAGATGAAAAAAAATGGTATTAAACCTATTATTGGTATGGAAGCTTATCTACACAATCAAGAAGAGATAGGGGATAAATCAACAAAACAACGATTTCATTTATGTTTATATGCAAAAAATGATATAGGTTATAAAAACCTTATGTTTTTAAGTTCTCAAGCTTATATGCATGGCTTTTATTATTATCCTCGTATAAATAAAAAACTTTTAATAGAACATAGCGAAGGATTGGTTTGTACTGCTGCTTGTTTACAAGGTGAGATAAATTGGCATCTAAATTTAATAAATGAGAGAAATGTAAAAAATGGTGCAAAAGGGTATGATAGAGCAAAAGAGATAGCTTTAGAGTATAAATCTATTTTTGGAGATGATTTTTATCTTGAGATTATGAGACATGGTATAAAAGACCAACAATATATAGATAATCAAATTATACAAATTAGTGTAGAAACAGGTATAAAGTTAGTTGCCACAAACGATACACATTACACAAACAAACAAGATGCCGAAGCTCACGAAGCTTTTATGTGTATTGCTATGAATAAACTTTATGATGACCCAAATAGAATGCGACATAGTGTTCATGAATTTTATGTAAAATCACCCGAACAGATGGCAGCTTTATATGCAGATATTCCAGAAGCTATAGAAAACACTCAAGAGATAGTTGATAAATGTAATTTAGAGATAAAGCTAGGTGACCCAACACCTCCTAATTTTAAATTTACATTAGAAAAAGCAAAATTAAATAATCTTACACTTCCAGAACCAGATAAAGAGTATTCACTTGAAAATGATAAGTTATTATTTATAGATGAGTGTTGGAGGGGTTTAGAAACTAGACTTAAAATAGTCCCAAAAGATAAACATCAAGAGTATAAAAATAGATTACAAGTTGAGATAGATATTATTAATAATATGAAGTTTCCAGGTTATATGCTAATTGTTTGGGATTTTGTAGAGTATGGTAAAAGTATAGGTGTTCCTGTAGGCCCTGGTAGGGGATGTCTAACAAAAGATACAATAGTTTATAAGTTAGATAATGGGATAACTACTACAAATATAGATAAAATAAAAGTTGGAGATAAAGTTTTATCACACAATAATAAACCAAAAGAAGTAACAGAGTTTTTTGAATATGATATAGATGAAGAGCTATTAACTATTTCAACTTTTTATGGAGATTTTATTAATAATATAACTTTAACAAAAGATCATAAAATTTATTTAGGAGATAATAGTTGGAAAGAGGCACAACATATAACAAAAAAAGACTGGTTAGTTTATCCAATCTTAGATTATAAAATAAAAAATATTGATAGCTTTGATTTATTAAATTATCATAAAGACAATTTTAAATTAGAAGATAATTATTTAATATATAGTTATTCACAAAATAGAAAAAATGATTTTAGTATAAAAGATTTAGCACAAAGACTGAATAAAACAAAAGCTACAATTAAAAAATATTACAATTATTTAACTAATAAAGATGTAAATATAAAATCTACTACTATTGAAGATATTCAAAATTATATATTAAATTATTTTAATACCACAAATGAATGGGTATTATATATAGATAGTTTAAATCAAAGAAAGATAAAAAGATATTTAAAAAATAGTTTTTATTTTAGAAAGTTTTTAGGTAGATGGATAGGCGATGGTCATATTAGAAAAGACTTAAAAAGAAAAGAGGTATCTATTGTATTTCATAAAGACGATAAAAAAGGTGTAGATGAAACATTATCTTTTATAGAAGAGAATGGTTATGATTACTCTTTATTTAAAAGAAAATCTATTATAGAAATAAATATTCAAGATAAATTTTTACACTCATTTTTTGCTAAAATTTTTAAAGAGTATAAATTTGAATCAAATTCAAAATATATTCCAGAGTTTGTTTTTAATCTTCCAAAAGATGAGATTTTAGATATTTTAGATGGTTATATAGCAGCAGATGGTTATATAGCAAAAGATAGAATAAAAATAAGCAGTGTGTCTAAAAAATTATTATCTCAAACAAGAATTTTATTATCTCAAATAGCTATTCCATCATCTATTCGAGAAGATAAAAGAGAATTAAAATCTATTCAATTAAAAAAAGGAAATAAAAGTTATGTTTTAAATATCCCTGCAAATGGTTCAATTTATAATATACCAAAAGAGAGAAAAAATATCTATAAAATTGAAGATACTTTTATAAAACTAAAAGTAAGAGATATAAAAAAATTAAAAAAACAAAAAACTAAAGTGTATGACTTTACTGTTGAAGATGATCACTCTTATAGCACTTCAAATTATATTGTTCATAACTCAGCAGCAGGTAGTTTAGTAGCATACTCTTTAAAAATTACAGATATAGACCCTATCCCATACGGATTATTATTTGAGAGATTTCTAAATCCAGAAAGAATATCTATGCCAGATATTGATATGGACTTTTGTCAAAGTAGAAGGCAAGAGGTTATAGACTATGTGGTTGAAAAATATGGAAGAAACAATGTTGCTCAAATTATCACTTTTGGTAAGCTTTTAGCAAAAGGTGTTATTAGAGATGTAAGTAGAGTTTTAAATTACCCTTTATCAAAAGCAGATGCTATGGCAAAACTTATACCAGATGAATTAGGTATAAATTTAGCAAAGAGTTGGGAGTCTGAACCAAAAATAAAAGAGTTGTGTGATATGGATGCTCAAGCTAAAAGAGTATGGGAATACTCTTTGGCTTTAGAGGGGTTAAATAGAAATGCAGGAACTCACGCAGCTGGAGTTGTTATATCAAATGAACCTTTATGGAAAAAAACACCACTATTTAAACCAAGTGGATTAGATACAATAGCTACACAATATAATGGTAAATATGTAGAAGATGTAGATTTGATTAAATTTGACTTTTTAGGATTAAAAACCTTAACTGTAATTGAGGGGGCTTTACAGTTAATTGAAAAAAGGTCTAATAAAAGGATAAATTTTGTAGAAGAAGATGTAAATAATCCTGAAGTTTATGATTTGATTTGTACAGGTCATACAATTGGATTATTTCAAATAGAATCAACAGGTATGCAAGACCTTTGTAGAAGATTAAAACCATCTAATTTTGAAGATATTATAGCCGTACTTGCCCTTTATAGACCAGGTCCTATGGAATCAGGAATGCTTGATGACTTTATCGATAGAAAACACGGACGAGCAGAGATAAACTATTTTTATGATGAATTTACAGAGCCACTTGAACCAATTTTAAAACCAACTTATGGGGTTATTGTATATCAAGAGCAAGTTATGCAAATTGTTCAAGTAATTGGTGGATTTAGTCTAGGTGGAGCTGATTTAGTTCGTAGAGCTATGGGTAAAAAAATAAAAGAGGAGATGGATAAATTAAAAGGTGAGTTTGCAGATGGTGGTGTAAAAAAAGGTTATAATAAAAAACATTGTGAAGAGCTATTTGATTTAATTGTAAAATTTGCTGGTTATGGATTTAATAAATCTCACTCAGCTGCTTATGCTTTAGTAACTTTTTATACATCATATTTAAAAAAATATTACCCTACAGAGTTTATGGCTTCATTACTTACTTTAGAAAAAGATAATACAGAAAAAGTTGTAAAGTATGTAGATGAGGTAAAAAGAATGGGTTATGAGCTTGTTCCACCAGATATTAATCACTCTTTTTCAGTTTTTAGTGCTAATAAACTAGAAAATAAAGAGGTTGTTATGTTTGGTATGGGTGCTTTAAAAGGTGCTGGAGATGTAGCTATTAAATCTATTATTAACTCAAGAGAAGATACACCTTTTGTAGATATGAGTGATTTTGTAAGTAGAATAGATGGAAGTAAAGTAAATAAAAGGGTGATTGAAACACTTATAAAATCAGGTGCATTTGATTGTTTTAATTATTCAAGAAAAGCTTTATTAAACCAACTTGAAACTATAGTAGATGCTGCTGCAAAAGCATCCCATGCAAAAAAACTAGCAGTTGGTTCACTTTTTGGAGATGATAAAGAGTTAACTACAGTTGAGGTAAAACTTACAAATTGTGAAGAGTATGATAATAAAACTATATTAGAATTTGAAAAAGGTTCATTGGGATTTTATGTATCTGGACACCCTTTAGATGAATATAGAAAAGAGTTTAATCAAATTAAATATACTTTAAGTAGTGAATTTGATACTTTAGATGATGGTAGTGAAACTATACTTGTTGGAAAAGTTGAAAATATAGCCCAAAGAGTTTCAAAAAAAGGTAATAAGTTTGGTATTGCTACTATTATGGATTTACATGGTACTTTTGATTTAATGCTTTTTGAAGATAGAATAAGAGAACTTAATGAAGAGTTTGATTTAGAAGTGCCAATAGCTTTTAAAGTTGGGGTAAGAATAGATGACTTTGGAACAAAATTTAATCTAAAAAAGATTACATCTTTAGAGGAAGCTAAAAGTGAAAGATTAAAAAAAGGTAAAAAAGTTGAAAAAGTATTAGAACCATTAAACATAGCAATAGATTTTTCAAATGATACTAAAATATTATATGATATTTTTGATATTATATCAACACATCAAGGTAAAAGAGTTTTTACACTTACAATAAAATCAAAACTTATAGATATAAAAATAGACAGTAGTTATTTTGTAAATAATGAAGTTGAGTCTTTATTAAAAAATATAAATGGAATAAATATTAT
>Ga0193965_1000711_pt1 | contig 9900 bp, 13 predicted proteins | sample FB_8_MG_FD_140330 | JGI IMG/M metagenome (GOLD analysis project Ga0193965, IMG submission 140330) | Microbial mat bacterial communities from the Broadkill River, Lewes, Delaware, United States - FB_8_MG | ecosystem: Environmental > Aquatic > Freshwater > River > Microbial mats | place: USA... | reverse complement strand
GCTTCATATTATAAAGCTATTGCCAAAGAATCTTTTGCTTTGTATATAGAACACTTAGAATCAAAAGATATAGGGTATACGCTTACTGATGGAGTATAAAGAGTTACTTAGACATCCTATTATTGGGAGACTCTCACTTATTCAACTTATCTCCTACTTTGGGACTTGGTTTTCTCAGGTAGCTATCTTCTCTATGCTTGTATCTTATGGAGCTGACGAGATTACTATTGCTCTTGTTGCTGCTATGGGAATGTTACCAGCAGTAATTTTGGCTCCTCTTATTGGTATTATAATCGACCGTATACCATTCAAAAGACTTATGATGACGCTTTTGGTTGTTGAGATAGTGATGACTTTAGGGTTTACTTTGATTAACTCTTTGGATATGGTTTGGATTTTGATGATTTTAATATTTATCCGCTCCTCCTCTGCATCTATGTTATTTTCTGCCGAGATGGCACTTTTTCCCAAGATACTCAAAGGGGATATGCTCAAAAAAACCAATGAAATCCACTCTATTATCTGGTCATTATGCTACGCTTCTGGTATGGCAGTAGGTGGACTAGCAACACACTATATGGGATTTGATACAGCATTTATTATAGATGCACTGCTTTATACTTTGGCTATATTTATTCTTTTGGGACTCAATATATCACTCAAACAAGAGATTCATACAAATTCAAACTACGAGATGCTCAAAGAGGGATTTATCTATTTTCTAAGCAATAAAAAGATTATCCACCTTATATTTATTCACGCCCTCCTAGGTCTTACGAGTTTTGATGCTCTTGTTACACTCTTGGCTGATTTTGAGTACAAAGAGGTGATAGCTGTCCCTTTGGCTATAGGGTGGATTAATGGCACACGGGCATTAGCTCTTATGATAGGACCACTCTTTATTAGTAATCTTGTAGACAAAAAAAATCTACACTACTTCTTTGTACTCCAAGGTCTCGCTATTATCTTATGGGCATTTTTGGAATTTAATTTTTATATTAGTCTTATTGGTGTATTTTTTACAGGTATCTTTACTACAACGCTTTGGTCTTACACTTATCTCTTGATTCAAGAAGAGATAGAACCACGGTTTATGGGACGAATTATCTCCTATAATGATATGTTTTTTATGCTTTTTAATGTCTGTGTGGCTCTTTTTATAGGCTATGCTAGTAAATGGGGATTGAGTCTACAAGGCATTACAATAGTGCTAGGAGTAGGATTTTTATTTGCTTCTTTATATTATTATTGGTTTAAAAGAGCCTACCTAGATTAAAGCCATACTTTCCACATATTCTCTTCAAACATAGCTTTGGCATGGCTACAAAGGGGTGCTTGGATATGGATATATTTTTTTGTGATTTTGGCATGGTGGTAGAGTTCTATCTTTTTGTGTAGCTCTATAAGCTCTGCTACCTCTTTGCGGAGTACTCGGCTTTTTTTGGAAAGTATTATAACTATACAAAAATACCCTTTCAAATCAACACCTAGATAGATAGTAATTCGTTTACGACTTCCTACTTCTTTGGGTTTAATCTCTTTGAGCGTTTTACAGATGAGGTTTTTGCTTCTCATATACTCTACAATATCTTTCATAATATCTCTCTTTTTTCTCTTAATGGGTGGTAATCATTGATAGTTTGGGCTAAGTTCTCTTTTTGGATATGGGTATATATCTGTGTAGTAAGCAAAGAGTTATGCCCCAAGAGGTCTTGGACTACACGCAAATCTGCACCCCCAATAATAAGTGCCGAAGCAAAAGAGTGACGCAAAACATGCGGTGATACTCCTAGGTATTTTTTGACTATATTATAGGCAGATATACGACTTAGTGGGTTGCCTTTGTAGTTGAGCCATAGATGTGTGCTTTTGATGCCTATAGCTTCTGTATAGACCAAGAGAGCCTCCAAAGCAATAGGAGCCAAAGGGACGGCTCTTTGTTTCTCTCCTTTGGCAAATCTAATTGTAAGCCATCCATTATTGATGTCGCCTCTTTGAACATTCAAAGCCTCAGAAACACGACATCCACTAGCATACAAAAAGAGTATCAGTGCATAGTCTCGTAATCCTAAAGTAGAGCTACGGTCTATCTGTGCAATACCACTCATAATTTCTTCAAAACTTTGATACTTTGGTAAGCCTTGAGGGATTTTTGCCATTTGAATCTTGATATGGTTTTCTCCAAAAGATTGCTTATGACAAAAGTGAAAAAAACTATTGATAGAAGAGAGTTTACGATTGAGTGTTCGTTTGTTCTCAAAAAGAGTTAAAAAAGAGAGAATATCTAGCGTATCCAAAGAGAGCAGGGGTTTATTTAGCTCTTCTTGGAGTTGTTGGAGGTCGTGAATATAAAAGCCTATAGTTTGAGTAGAGAGTGCTTTATTGACACTCAAATACTCCTCAAAGGCACCTATTAAATCGCTCACAGACTCAATTTATCAAGAGCAATAATAATGTTGTCTTTATAGATTTTATTATTAGAGACAAATGCAAAATCTTTGACTTCACCCACATCATAGATACGATGCTTTTTGAGCTTACTATCCATAACTATAAGTGAGCCTTGTTGATCCATAGCATAGACACGACCACCAAATGCTGTAGCTACACTAAAGTGTGCAAATTTGAATTTTTTATAGGCAACTTGTTTGAGAGAAGAGTCTACCTTGATAACCTCTCCAGCTTTTGTAAAGAGGTAGATATTCCCCTTAGAGATAGCCACTTCACTAATGCCTTGCGTAAACTCACCCTCTGCTGTCCCTATGGTCATCACACGGTTAGGTGTTGCAGCTACAAGCAGATTACCAACGCGTGAGAGATAGATAACATTATTGAGTCTACTTTGTGAGCTAATATAGATAACTTTTGCATTTTCAGGAGTATTCATATCTATAATCAAAAGTTTTCCATCAAGAGTAGGTACAACAGCTAAGTTATCAATAAACATAGGTGCAGCTATTCGTGAATCTACTGCAAATGCATCTTGTGCTTTGTTCTCTACAAGTTTTGTTGCAGTAGCAATCTTATAGATACCAAAAGTATTATCTTGCAAGAGATAGACAATCAGACCATTTTTGATACCAGCAGAGACGATAGGTGTCTGAAACTCTATACTCTTGGCTACTTTTTTGCTCTTTTTGCTCATAAGTAACAAGCGTCCTGATTGATTTGTTGTCAAGACATAAGAGCTATTTTCACTCAAATATACTTCACCCTCTTTTAGGGGGAATTTCCCTGAACTCTTTTTGCTTATGTAGGTATGGTTATCAAATGTTACACCATCACGAGTAAGATAGAGCGATTTTCCATTATGTTTTGTGATTGCATGTGAGGCACTTAAAGTCTCTTGTGGTTCAAAATATTTTTTGCCACTACATGCAGAAAAAATCAATAGAGCAGATAGAGCTAGAATCCAAGATATATATCTCATCTACTCTCCTTTTATCGTATAATGGTTGAGAAGTTGTGCAACAGATGCTAGAGATGATCGTGAGTCTACTAACTCCAATTTCTCTTTTGCCTCTTTGTTTTTGCCCTCTTTGATTTGACTAAAAGCCTCTTCTACAAGAGAGAGGTCTTTGTAGTATACTGAACTTACACTCTTTTGAGAGAGTATATTTGTATGGTAGTTGCTAATATCAGCTATGATACTATTTTGACTACTATTGAGTGTTTTTAGTTGAGATACATTTTGGGTTTTGACTGCTTGGGAGTAGGTATATAACTCCAAGAGTTTTGGGTTATTCTCTTTGAGTAGAGCCAATGCTTCACTATTACTCGCATCTTTTTGAAGAACAAGCAGAGCGTTATTGGCTAGGTTGAGTTTGGAATCAGCCATATTTTTGGCGATAGTAGTCCCTGCAAATGCTATAATTCCTGCACCCACAAGACCCCATAGTACAAATTTATATTTATTATAAAGTGTCTCAACTTTCAAAGCACTCTCTAGCACTTTTTCATCAGCACTTAACTCTCTTTTTACATAATTATAATCATCTTGAATACTCACATGTTCTCCTATTGTCTCTACAGCAAAATTAATCGTTTATTGTACCCAATTAACTATTAATTTTAGTAAGCATACCATAAAAAACAGCTCTATCATCAAAGGAAGAATTAGGTAAAAACCTAGAGAGATACTCTCCATCACCACCAGTAAAATAGACTTTTTTATCTTCTTGATGTTTTTGAATAATAGCTATAATAGGGGCAATAACTCCATAACTTATCCCCTCCCTTGTAGAAGTAGGCAGAGTGTTGAGAGATATATCTTTTTGGAGTCTACTCTCTAATAGAGGAGATATAGAGGCATAACTTTGCAAAGTAGCTTTAAGTCCTGCTAAGATAAAGCCCCCTTGATAGCGTCCATTCTCCATTATATCTATAGTAATAGCAGACCCAGCATCCACAAGCAGAGCATTATCATAGGCGAGGCATAAAGCTTTTCTATCAACACCCATCGTCTCATACTCACCCTCTAGGGTAATAAGTGATGAAATATTTATCCATAGAGTATTTTTTTGAATCTCTAACTCTACTTTTTGATTGACACAGATATATTGAATCCTCTTATCTGCATAGAGTTCTATAGCCTCTGCGTACTCTAAGTGTTCTACACTAAGACCATTATAGATATGTATATGTGTATTGCCAATATCGGCTAGAAGAGGATGTTTTTTCATTTGAGTATCTACTTTTTTGTTTTGATGGTATACAATTATAGCAAATATTTTAGAAGAGGCTTTATGAAAATCAGAAAAATAGAGACCAAGATACTCAAAGCTCCACTTAAAAAACCTTTTCAAACGGCTCTACGGCGTGTGGAGTCTTTGGAGGATATTGTGGTGCTTATCTATACAGATACAGAGCATATAGGGTATGGAGAGGGGTCGCCTACACCAGTGATTACGGGGGAGACAAAAGGGACGATGTTGGCAGTAATAGAGTATATTGCACCATTTCTACTCCATAGAGATATAGAAGAGTTTGATGCTCTTTTGGATACTGTAGAGAGAAGTATACTCAAAAATACTACAGCCAAATCAGCACTTGAAATAGCCCTCTATGACCTAAAAGCCAAAAGCCAAAACCAGCCTCTTTATACAATGCTAGGAGGAACGCAAAGGGAGTTTCAAACAGATATTACTATTAGCCTAGGGAGTGTAGAGCAGATGGTCTCTTCTAGCCTAGAGGCATTGGCATTGGGCTATAGAGTACTCAAAATAAAAGTAGGAGAGACTCCACGCAAAGATATAGAACGAATAGAAGCAATTTATAAATCTGTACCCAAAGATATAACTCTAAGAGTAGATGCAAACCAAGCATGGTCTGCCAAAGAGAGTGTGCAGATATTAACAACCCTAGAGAGTAGGGGAGTGGTATTAGAACTTGTAGAACAGCCAGTAAAAGCAGAAGATATTAGAGGATTACAATATATAAAACAGAGAGTCCAAACACCTCTTTTGGCAGATGAGTCTCTCTTTACTCTAGCAGATGCACACTCTTTATTAGAGAATAGTTGTGTCGATTTTTTGAATATCAAGTTAGCCAAATGTGGAGGCATTCGTAACGCTCTAAAGGTAGCAGATATAGCAGATGAGTATGGAGCCAAATGTATGCTAGGGTGTATGTTAGAAGGAGCCATTAGTGTCTGTGCAGGAGTGCATGTGGCATCTGCTAGAGCCAAGACTATTACAATGTTAGACCTTGACGCGGTGAGTTTATGCAGTGATAACCCTACTCGTGGAGGTGTGATTTTTGAGGAGTCAAAGATAATACTCTCTTCTTCTTTAGGCTTAGGGATAGAGTACTAGAGTACTATGCTTTTAGAGAAATATGTTATAATCTATAAATTTTAAAATAGATGAGATATATGAAGAGTCAAACAAAAACGCAACATTTTAGTAGTCCGCTCTATTTGGAGAGTGGTCGTATTTTAGAGCCTTACCATATCATATATGAGACTTATGGTACTATGAATGAAGATAAAAGCAATGTTGTTTTGGTCTGTCATGCACTCAGTGGCTCTCACCATGCGGCAGGTACCTATGAGGGTGACCGTAAACCAGGGTGGTGGGATGGATTAATAGGCTCTAAAAAAGCTATAGATACAGATAAATATTTTATTATTTCAACCAATGTCATTGGAAGTTGCTTTGGCTCTACAGGTCCTATGAGTGAAAATTATCCTAGTCAAGAGCCGTATCGTTTGAAGTTTCCTGTTGTTACCATCAAAGATATGGTACATGCCCAAAAACAGCTTCTGTCTGATTTGGGTATCTACCATCTTAGAGCTATTGTTGGTGGGTCTATGGGAGGTATGCAGGCGTTGCAATTTGCAGTAGATTATCCTAAATTTGCAGATGATATTGTCTCTTTGGCTGCGACTTATGCTACGCGTCCTTGGACAATAGCCTTTAACAAAGTTGCCATAGAAGCAATACGCAAAGACCCAAGATTTATGGATGGCAATTACAAAAAAGATGCTTTTATAGAAAAGGGATTAGATGGTTTGGCTATTGGTCGTATCGCTGGACATATCTCGTATCTATCTCCTGATGCTATGGATAATAAATTTGGACGCAATTATGTAAGCAATGATGGCTTATTTGAGCTATTTGGTCGCTATGAAGTGGAGCGATATATGGAGTATAACACCTCTAACTTTAGCAAAAACTTTGACCCATTGAGCTACCTCTATATTGTCAAAGCGATTAATACCTTTAATCTAGCAAGAGGATATGACTCACTCTATGAAGCAATACTACGAATCAAAGCAAGAGTTCATTTGATTAGTTTTTCTAGTGATACTCTCTTTTTTCCTGAAGAGATGGAGCATATTCATAAGATGATGCAACGCAATAAGCAAGAGAGTAGTTATACTAAAGTAGAGAGTAGTTATGGGCATGATGCTTTTTTGGTAGAGTTAGATAAGTTTGGTAGTGTAATAGAAAAAGTATTAAGTAAGGAATAGAGAGATGAAAGCAAAAAGTTTTGAAGAGAAGCTCACACACTCCAAAGAGATTTTAGAAAAATTAATGGATAGAGATATCTCATTGGAAGAGAGTCTTAAACTCTATGAAGAGGGTCTAAAGAGCATCAAAGAGGCACAAACTCTTATAGAAAAAGCCCAACTCAAAATAGAGACTATAGAGAAAAAAAACTTAGGGATAGTCGAGTGAAAGAGCTGACCATAGGTGCATTGCAACTAGCTACACTAGGGATGAATGCTACTCGTTTGGAGTTTTATCTAAAAAATGCTCACAAAAGAGGAGTGAGAGTAATGCTCTTTGGTGAGTATGTTTTAAACCATTTTTTTAAAGAACTCATAGAGATGCCAAAGAGTATGGTCAAAGAGCAGAGTGCAAAGCATGTAGAGTTACTCAAATCTTTTGCAATGAAGTATGATATGGTTTTTATTGCACCTATTATTCTTATCAAAAAAGATGGATACCATAAGACTATTGCCAAAATTACAGCCAAACGAGTTCTCTACTACGAACAGCAGATACTTATCCCCTATGCCCATTGGGATGAGAAGAGATTTTTTAACAACCCTATAGCCCCACTTAAAGAGCCATTAACTTTTATTATAGATGGTTTTAAAGTTATGGTAATGTCAGGCTTTGAGATGCACTTTGACCCTTTTTGGGAATCTGTAATATCTAAAAAAGCAGACCTTGTACTCTTGCCAACTTCATCTACTTTTGGCTCTCATAATAGATGGAGAGAGATTATCAAAACAAAGGCATTTTTGCATGGGTGTTATATTTTGCGTGCGAATCGTTTGGGTGAGTTCCAAGAGAATAATATTAAATGGAAATTTTATGGGGATAGTATGCTTGTAAATCCAGAAGGTGAAGTAGAGATGATGCTAGAAGATAAAGAGTCTATGCTTATTGAGACTATAGAGAAATCAACCATAACACTCCATCGTAAAAATTGGGGATTCCAAAGAGAGTTAAAGGCAAGAGAGTTATGAGACAATCAGAGTATTTTACCCGTCAAATTCAACTATGGGGCGAGAAGACCCAAGAGAGTCTTGAAGAGAAAAAAATAGCAATTATAGGCAGTGGTGGACTAGGCTCTACTCTAGCATTGGCTCTTGGTACAAGTGGTATAGGCTCTATTGATATAGTCGATTTTGACAGAGTATCACTCCATAATATTCACCGTCAAATAGCCTTTACTCTCCAAGATGAGGGGCTTTATAAGGCACAAGTTGTAGCATCTTTGGTAGAGAGTAAAAATTCTTTTGTCAAAATAAGAGCCTTTACGATGGATTTTGATACATTTAAAAAAGAGAATAATAGTTATGATTTGATACTTGATGCTACAGATAATCTTCCTGTACGAGAGCAGATAGATAGCTATGCCAAAGAGCGTGGTACTCCTTGGATTTATGCTAGTGTAGAGGCATTTAATGGACAAGTTTGCTTTTTTGATAGAGCTGGATTTGAAGTCTTTGCCATAAGCGACCACACTCCAGCAGGGATTACAGCACCTATTGTTATGCATATAGGCTCACTCCAAGCAACCCTAGCACTGCGATATTTGGCAGGTCTTTCAGTAAGCAAAGATAAACTCTATTATCTCTACTTTAATGATGATGGTGAGTTAATCACACAAAAATTTGGAATGCCAAAACTATAAAAGGAGACAAAATGAGAATAAAACTTTGGGGTATACTTGCAATAGGAGTACTCCTCTTATCAGGGTGTACACAAGAGACACAAAATTCATTGAGCCGTTCTATCCAAAACTGGACAGGAACTAATGGAGTACTTGATGTTTATGCAGGTGATAAGCTTGTAAAGCGATTTATCAAGATAGATAAACTCTCTACAGCCACAGGAACCAACGACAGCAAACCACGCCCCTATCGTTATGGGTATGGATATGATGATAAAAATCTAAATCTTATAATAGACAAAGGTGAAAAAAAGGTCTATTTTGAGTTTTCAGATTACTCTACAAACTATATTTTTTATGAAAACAATACAAAATAATACAAAGGATAATAGATGAAATTTATTGCAAGTAAAGAAGCACCAGAAGCTATAGGACCCTACTCACAAGCTATTGAAGCCAATGGACTTATCTATACATCAGGACAAATTGCACTAGATACAACAGGTGAAATAGTAGCAGGTGATGTTGCAAACCAAACACATCAAGTGATGAAAAACCTTTTTTATGTTTTGGAAGAGGCGGGTGCCCACTTTAATGATGTAATCAAAACAACAATCTTCTTAGTAGATATGAAAGATTTTGATGAGGTCAATGCTATCTATGCTCACTACTTTGGCACACATAGACCCGCCCGTTCTACTGTAGCCGTACGAAGTTTGCCTAAAGATGCTTTGGTAGAGATAGAGTGTATAGCTCTTGCAGGTGCAGACTACAACTTCTAGCACATTTGGGCTACTTCTTGTAGCTCCCCTACAGCACTGTATCAATAGGTATCAAATTTTATGAATAAAATATTATTTAATAAATAATACTTATGATTACACTCTACTTTTACTATACTTAAGGTATGGAAACTTATACAATAAAAAATATTGCAGGGCATCTTGCAAAATCATTTCTTAGTAATCCATTAACACCTATCCTAGCTATTGCTATTATCCTCTTGGGGTATCTATCGCTTGAGGTTATGCCTAGAGAGGAGGATCCACAGATACAGGTGAGTGGTGGTTCTGTCATAGTAGCCATACCTGGGGCTACACCCAAAGAGATCAACAATGTCATCATCAAGCCCCTAGAGCGACGCATACGAGAGATCAAAGGTGTGGAGCATATCTATGGTACGGCTATGAATAACTTTGGTATGATAAATGTGCAGTACCTCATAGGAGAAAACAGAGAAGCATCCAATCTAAAACTCTATGATAAAGT
>Ga0193965_1000710_pt1 | contig 9902 bp, 8 predicted proteins | sample FB_8_MG_FD_140330 | JGI IMG/M metagenome (GOLD analysis project Ga0193965, IMG submission 140330) | Microbial mat bacterial communities from the Broadkill River, Lewes, Delaware, United States - FB_8_MG | ecosystem: Environmental > Aquatic > Freshwater > River > Microbial mats | place: USA... | reverse complement strand
TTGATCGTATAAAAGAAAACGGTGAGTACGTAGAAGCATTTAAAGAACTATATGCAAAGACAATTTTTGATGATGTAAATGCTTCATATGACGCAATGACAGAAGTAATTGCAAAGTTTGAAAAAACGGATAAGTTTGCACCATTTGATTCAAAGTACGATAGATGGAAAAATGGTGAATATGAGTTTACGCTTCAAGAAGAAGCTGGGTATGTGTTGTTTTTTTCTCAAGCAAATACATCGTGTGCTACATGCCATACTTTAAACTCATCAAGTGAAGCGGTATCAAATGAGCTTTTTACAAACTATGAGTATCATAATATAGGCACACCAAGAAACAATAAAGCAATGGACGCAAGAGCAGCCCTTGGACTTCAAGATACAAATTCAACATTTAAAGGTCTAGGGTCAACGGTTAAAAATTCAGATGAAAACTGGCAAGCTCATTTGGGAAAAACAAAAGTGCCAACTCTTAGAAATGTAGCTGTAACAGGACCGTATATGAATAATGGTGTGTTTAAAAAGCTTCGTACAGTATTAGAATTTTATGATCACATGGGTGAATCTAACCATAATTTACATCCTACAAATCCAGAAACGGGAGAGGTGTGGGGCAGTAATGATTACAACACTACTATAAACCATGCTGACTTAGCACAAAAAAGTATGAGTGATACTAAGATTAGAAATCTCGAGGCATTTTTAAGAACTCTAACTGACAAAAAGTATGAACACTTACTGCCAGAGTTAGCACCTGTTGGCGAATTAGGAAACTAATATGTTATATATAAATGCAAAAGATAGAGAGGGGTTGTCCGTATTTCGATCTAAGATATACAACTATCTTAAACAAAACAAGCTTCGCTATTCAGATCAGCGTGAGAAAGTGCTTAAAATACTACATGAACAATCATATCCTGTAAGTATAGAGTACTTGGTAAGCAAGTTAAATGAGGACTCAAAATCAGTTGGTTATGCAACTGTTTCTAGGCATATTAAGTTTTTTGAAAAGCTTGATATGCTTTTAATAGTAAATAAAATACCAAAAGGGTATCTTTTAAAAAAAGATATAGATTGTGATGACATTGAGGTTGTTAGTTTAAAACCATGATTTTATTTATATTTTTATAGGATTAATAAACAGAACACACTACCTAGTAATCAGGTAGTGTGTAAAAATCTAAGTTAGTAGTATAATCTAAGCTAATTAAAGGAGAATTAGCTCTAGTTGATTAGATATTTTCTAGCAAAAGCTAGCTTCATGAAAAATATCTTTTATGCCATTTTTTACTTCATAAACGGCGTGAAATTTATTTAAGGAATTTTTTTATAAAATTTTAAATACCTCCTTTTTATATTGATTAAGTGACTTAACATGGTCTTCCACTTATTTTTTTGATACTTTCTTTATTTGAAATTTCAAACATTTTTACTCCTCATTGATAATTGATATCAAAATTGTATACAAGTTTAACTTAAATATTTATTATATTGATAATCATTATTGAAAAGTAAATTATAGATATCTTAACAATGATAATAAATGTAATACTTTTTTGTGTGTTTTATGTATATAGTTATAAAAAACATACAAAGGATTAAAATGTTAAGTGATAACTTACTTAAAAAGTTGAATACACAAGTAAATTTGGAGTTTTATTCTTCTAACTTATATTTACAAATGAGTGCTTGGGCGGACCATAATGGTCTTAGTGGTACAGCTAAGTTTTTAAGAGAACATGCATCTGAAGAGATGCAACATATGCATAAAATATTTGACTATATTCAAGATACAGGAGCAATGGCTGAGCTTGGAACTATTGACAAGCCAGAGATCAACATAGAAAGTATTAGAGATGTTTTCGAACAGACTTATGAACATGAAAAATTTATAACTAAGCAAATAAATGATTTAGTCGATGTAACCTTACAAGAAAAAGATTTTTCTACATTTAATTTTTTACAATGGTATGTATCAGAACAGCATGAAGAGGAAAAATTATTTAAATCTATATTGGACAAAATAGATATTATAGGTATGGATGGACGTGGATTATTTATGATAGATCGTGAAGTTGGTAATATACTTGCACATAAGTAAAAATAAGATGGGAAAAATAAACTTCCCTCTTATTTAAATAAAACTATTAAATAATAAAACTTCTAATCTTACTTGAAAATAATTATCAATTTTAATCTCCTTTTAATATGATATTCATTATCATTATAAAAACAAATCTGAAAGATAAAGTATGAAAACATTATATGAATGCAAAAAAAATGATAAAGTTAAAGTTACTAAGTTGAATGCAGAACCAGAATTAAAGCAAAGGCTTATCTCTTTTGGAATTATGAAAGAAGCAGTGTTAGATATTTTAGAACATACATCTACAAAGAGTAATATTGAGATAAAGGTTGGAAAAACAACATTAGCAATTAGAAGTGCTGAAGCTAAAAAGATAGAGGTAGAGGTTTTATGAATGAAAATATAAAAGCATGTCCTGTTACAGCTAACCATATAAAGGTAGCACTTGTAGGTCAACCAAATGTTGGTAAAAGTATGCTTATCAATTCGATCTCAAATGCGCATCTTCATGTTGGAAATTTTACAGGTGTTACAGTTGAAAAATCAGAGGTTCTTTTTGATTATAAAGATTACCACTTTACTGTTGTTGATTTACCTGGAACTTATGCATTTACAGACTACACTATAGAAGAAAGAGTTACACATGATTATTTGTGTGACAAGGGGTATGATCTAATAGTTAATGTAGTTGATTCAACAAACTTAGAAAAAAACTTACAACTAAGTTCAGAGCTTATGACTCTTGGTAAAAATATGGTTATAGCACTTAACATGAGTGATGAGGCTGAAAAAGAGGGGATCCAGATTTTAGATAAATATATGTCTAAGTTGGTTGGAATACCTTGTGTAAAAGTATCAGCAGCAACAAAAGATGGTATTGATGATCTTTTAAATGCAATTTTAGAAGAATCGCAAAAAGAGCTTAAAACTCCTAAGTTGATCTTTAGTGAGGCAGTTGAAGAAGAGATCTCAGCGATCGCAACTCATCTTGAAAAGCATAAATTTAACTCAAAAAATCTTTACAGAAACATAGCTATAAATCTTCTAAAAAACAACAAGCAAACTTATGCAAGATTGCATGATGATCCTGTTTGGACAGAATTACAACCAGTTTTACTTGAAGCAACAAAACATATTGAACTACACCATGACAGTGATGATGTAAAAGAAGCATTTGCAGAAGAATACGCTTCTTTTAACAGAGGTATTGTTGCAGAAGTACTTGTTCAAGAGAAGCAAGAAGAGAAAAAAACTTTAACTGAGAAAATAGATAATGTACTTATTCACCAGTTTTTTGGTATACCGATATTTTTATTTTTAATGTGGGGACTTTTTCAACTTACATTTGAAATAGGATCTATTCCTATGGACTGGATAGATGCATTTTTTGGATGGGCAGGAGATACTGTAGGAGCAACAATAGCTAATGAAGATATACGATCACTGATAGTTGATGGCCTTATAGCCGGAGTTGGAGCTGTTGTATTGTTTGTTCCAAATATTGTAATACTTTTTATAGGTATAGCACTTTTGGAGTCAACCGGTTATATGTCAAGAGTTGCCTTTTTGCTTGATGGATTTTTTCATAGGTTTGGTATGCATGGACAGAGCTTTATCCCACTTGTTACAGGTTTTGGATGTTCTATTCCTGCATATATGAGTGCAAGAATATTAAAAAATGATCGTGACAGGTTACTTACTCTTTTCATTATAGGTTTTATGTCTTGCGGGGCAAGACTTCCAGTTTATGTTTTGTTTGCTGGTGCCTTCTTTTCTGAACAAATGGCAGGTAATGTACTTTTTGGAATATACATAGGTGGTGCACTTATTGGTTTAATAGCAGCAAAAATACTTAAGTTAACTGCTTTTAAAGGCGTAGATGAACCATTCGTTATGGAGATGCCAAAGTATCGTCTTCCATCACTAAAGCTAATATGGCATACGGTTATTACAAAAACATGGATGTATCTTAAAAAAGCTGGTACATTTATCGCCGCAGCATCAATTCTAATATGGTTTTTAAGTAACTATCCTCATAACCTAGAACTAAAACAAACTTATGAATCGAAAATAGAACTAGCTACTAATGAAACTGAGGTTGTAAAGCTTGAAAATGAATTGGCACAGGCACATTTAGAACAAAGTTATTTGGGTAAAATAGGTAAGTTCACAGAGCCTATATTTGCTCCACTAGGCTTTGATTGGAAAATGAACGTAGCACTTCAAACAGGTTTAGCTGCTAAAGAAGTTGTCGTCTCAACTCTTGGAGTGCTTTATTCACTTGGTGATAGTGTAGATGAAGAAAATTCATCTCTAAAAAATATAATTAGTAAAGAGATTAGTTTTGCTTCAGCTATGGCATTTATAGTAGTTGTTATGGTATATCTTCCATGTTTGGCAGCATCTATAGTATTTACCCGTGAAGCTGGTCATGTTAAATATTTCTTTTACTTGTTAGGATTTACATCTATAGTTGCATATCTGTTAGGATTTATAACATATAATGTTATTTCGATATTGATTTAAATAATAAACAAATAAGGTAGAATCATAATATGAAAAAAATATTAATGATAGAAGATGATCTAGAACTAGCTGAAATTTTAACTGAGTATTTAGAACAATACGATTTTAAGGTTGTAACAGAAGATGACCCTTTTAAAGCTGTAAGTATTTTAAAGCTAGAACCATTTGATCTTGTTATATTAGACCTTACTCTGCCAGGTATGGATGGGTTAGAAGTTTGTGAGGCTATTCGTGAGCGTCAAGATATACCTATAATTATTTCAAGTGCTAGAAGTGATGTTACAGATAAGGTAAAAGCACTTGAACTTGGTGCTGATGATTATATGCCAAAGCCGTATGATCCTCGTGAACTTGAAGCACGCATCCAGTCCGTTTTACGCCGATATGCTGCAAAAGTAGAAGCGAAAGAAGAATCAAAGTCTGACTTTAAATGTGACAAGTCATCTATGACAATCACATATAAAAATAGAAATATAGAACTTACAAATGCAGAATTTGGAATACTTTCATATATGATCTCAAAACAAGGTTTAGTAGTATCTCGTGAGGACCTGATCCATAATGTAAATGCCATAAATGAAGATTCATCTAACAAAAGTATAGATGTAATGGTAGGGCGTATTAGAAATAAACTTGGAGATAAAACACTTATAGAGTCAGTTCGTGGTGTTGGATACAAACTTTTAAAATAATGTTACAACGCCACGGAGTTTTAATAACTATACTTTTTGCACTTATTGTATCAATAGTGAGTGTAAGTATCGTTTTTTGGGAGTTTCATAAACTTAACAAACAACAATACATAGATCATATTTTTACAAAGCATGCAATAATTTCTCAAATATACAGACAACATAAACAGCGTAAAACTTCTGAAATAATGCTTGAAGCCAATCTTGCTATATATAAGTTTAGCATCATAGACCAAGAAAAAATTCAAGAGATCTCTAGTAAAGGTGAGTTTTTAAAACAAAGAGGGGAAAAAAGTGTAGATACACAAATGATGATGAATTCACGCGGCTTTTTAACTAAAAAAATAGTGCGTGACTACACAACTTCAATGTTCGGATATAAAAATAAAATTTATTTTTACCTTCAAACACCAGAAAAATCATTGCTGATCGAAGATGAAGAATTAAAACCATATAGATACTATAATCTTTTATATACATATACTACAGTATTACTTATTATATTTATTTCATTTTTTCTTATACTTCAAAGGTTACGTCCTCTAATTCGTTTGAGAAGAAAGATCGCAGTATATGGTAATGGAAATATGAACATAAGCTTTAAGATGCGAGGAAGTGATGAGATTGCTTCAATTGCCAATGAACTTGAAGCAACAAAAGACAAGATTAACAATATAATGGAATCTAGAACTCTGTTTTTGAGAAATATTATGCATGAGTTAAAAACACCTATTACAAAGGGTACTATAGCAACACAGATGTTAGACTCAGATAAACAGCGTGATAGATTTAGCTCAATTTTTGGTCGTCTTGAATGTTTGGTTAATGAGTTTGCTTTGATTGAAGAGGTGACAAGTTTAGCAGATAAAACAGAATTTAAAGAATATAGAGTTGTAGATATTATCGACGGTGCTATAGATATGGCTATGGTTGATAGGGAAAATGTAGATGTAGATATTGATACAAGTGTTAAGATTAATGTAAACTACAGACTATACACAACTGCCATTAAAAATATGATCGACAATGCTATTAAGTATTCACCAGATTCTAAAGTTAAGGTAAGAATGATCAATGGAGAATTATCTTTTGAGAGTAAGGGTGAGTGTTTAAAATATCCACTTAAGTTTTATATAGAGCCTTTTACAAAAGAGAATCCATCCAAAAACAGTTTTGGCTTAGGACTTTATTTGGTAGATTCTATTTTAAAAGCGCATAATAGGGTTTTGGCACATGAGTATGAGGATGGCATGAATAGATTTATATTTGCATAAGAGTAAGTGTGTAAACTAATGCAATGAGAAATTTATCAAAGCTAAGAAAACGAGTAAAATTTATAATATTTGTCGTTTTTCCTTTTACATTTTTCTTTTTTGGTTGGTTAAGCCATTCTGCTTACTATCCAACAAAAGAGGAAAACAAGCCTACAGTTCTTGATAAGATTAAAAAAACAAAAACTTTAAATGTCGTTTTATTAAATGCACCTAGCACTTACTATATAGGACCAGATGGACCACAAGGGTTTGAATATGAACTTTTAGAGGACTACGCCAAACATTTAGGTGTAAACCTAAAGATCACATCTGCAAATACTGTAAAAGAAGCCATAGAACTTAGTAAAAATAAAAATATACATATAACATCAGCAGCTTTGGCGAAAACTGAACAAAGAGAGAAGCGTTTTAATTTTGGACCATCATATTTTGAAGTTCAAGAACAGGTAATATGTAACAGAACTATGGTGACAGATGGAACGTTCCCAAGGACGGTAGAAGAACTCTCAGGTCTGCATATAATGGTTGGAGAAGATACAAGTTACAGTGAAACGATAACCTCTCTTCAAGATGATGGTTTTGATATTAATGCTAGTTTTACTTCTGATTATTCAACAGAAGAGCTTTTAGAAATGGTTTCAAAAAGACAGATTGATTGTACTTTGGCTGCATCAAATATATACTCTTTAAATAAAAGGTATTTTACAGAGATAATATCTGCATTTACAGTAACAGGGCGTGAGCAATTAGCATGGGTATTAGCACCTAATTCTAAAGAACTTGAAGCAGATATGTACTCTTGGTTAAACTCATACAATCAAAGTGGTCGTATGGCTGAGTTAAAAGACCACTACTATTCCCATATTTTATACTTTGATTATTATGATACTAAGATGTTTTATAAAAGGATGGAAACAAGGCTTCCAAAATATGAAAAGTATTTTAAAGAAGCTGGTGAAAAATATGGTATATCTTGGAAGTTGATAGCTGCACAATCTTATCAGGAATCTCATTGGAACCCAAAGGCTAAAAGTTTTACAGGTGTACGAGGACTAATGATGTTAACACTCTCTACTGCTAAATATTTGGGAGTTAAAAACAGACTTGATCCTAAGCAAAGTATTAGAGGTGGTGTAAGACATCTTAACCAGATGATAAGATCAGTCCCCGATGGTGTAGAGGGAGAAAACCGCATAAAATTTGCACTTGCTGCATATAATGTTGGTATGGGACATGTAAAAGATGCACAAGTATTAGCTGGTAAATTTGGGCTTGATAAAAATACATGGAGAGATTTAAAAGCTGTTTTACCACTGCTATCACAAAAAAGATATTATCGTACATTGAAGTATGGTTATGCTAGGGGAAGTGAACCTGTAAGGTATGTTGAATCTATATATGATTATAAAGATATTTTGGAAAATTTTACTGGCGAGAAAGTTGATGTAAATACCAGTATAACAGTTGAACACAATGACACAAATATTTCAAATTGATATAAATGTTATTAGATATAATACGTTAATTTAAAAAAGGATAAATTATGAAATCTTCAAAACTAAGTTTAGTAGTTGTAGGTTTACTAGCAACTAGCTCTGTAGCCTTAGCAGATTTAAAAAACGATAAAATAACACTAAAACCAAATATGACATTAACATACAATCTTAAACAAAAATCAGTAGATTCAGTAAATAAGATGTTCAGTGAAGGTGATTTCTTTGGTAGACTTAGAATGAATACTTTCAAGTGGGACTGGGCTGAAGATAGTGCTGGACTTGATAACAAAGCTATGGGTGTTGGTGGTAGTTTTGTATATAAGTCTGCAAAATTAAATGGACTAAGCACTACTATGGGGCTTTATACTTCTCAAAATCCTGATTTTTACAGAATGGATGAAAGCGAAGTTGGTAAAGTAAAAGCTGGTAAAGATACATTTAGTCGTAATGATACTTCAAACACGGGTAATTTTGGTATGAGTGTTTTAGGTCAGGCTTATTTACAATATGACATAGCAAGTACTTCGATCGTAGCGGGTCGTCAACTTTTTGAGTCTGTATTTACAAAGTCAAATGACACAAAGATGATCCCAAATACTTTTGATGGTGTAAGTGCTACGATCAAAGATATACCTCAGACAACAGTTCAGTTAGCTTACTTTAAATCTCAAAAATTACGTGATCATACGGTGTCACATGATGTATTAGCTGTTAGTGGTTGGGATGAAAATGATGATTCAGCAATAAACAAAAGTTTGACTACAACATTGATCGGTGATGACAATGAACTAATAATTGCATCTGTTACAAACAAGTCTGTTAAAAACTTAAAAGCAAGTTTGAGCATTGCAAATGTTCCTGATGTGATCACAAACCTAACAGCAGAAGCTCACTATACGATCCCAGTAGGTGGTTGGAAAATAGCACCGGGTGTTAGATATATGCAACAGATGGATAACTTAGATGCAACAACAAATGTAGCTTGTTTAAAAGGTTCTACTAAAGCTGATGGATACAAAGACCCTACAAGTTTAGACTCTAGTCTAACAGCTATAAGATTAGATGTTAAAAGTAAAGCTTTTATGGCAAGATTAGGGTATTCAGAGATTGCTGATGAAGCAGATATAGTTGCACCATGGCGTGGTTTTCCTACTGGTGGATTTACTCGTGCTATGGCACAGTACAACTGGTACGCAAATACTAAAACATATATGGTTAGAGCTGGATATGACTTTGGAAAAGCTGGAATGTTAGAAGGTTTCAACATCTTCGCACGTTACGCTATTCAAGACTTTGACGATTCAAAAGATAATGTTCAAGCAGATAGTCAGATCTTACACATAGATGCTATGCAAAACTTTGGTAAAAACCTTCAAGCTAAAGTTAGAATTGGTTTAGTTAGTGCAGATGATGATATAGTTAAAGAAAATTTAGGTGGAACTAAAACAGATGTTTCTTATAATGAATATCGTTTTGAGTTAAACTACTTCTTTTAAATCTTTTCTTAGTTTCACCTATTTATAGGTGAAACGCATACATTAACACACAACTAAGCAACATCCCAATAAAATACATTTAGTTAAAAAATAACAAAAGGCAACTAAATGCATTTTCAGATAAAACTATACACAATAATACTAATATCAACATTATTTTTTACAGCATGCAGTAAAGATAAAAAAGAGATCATAGAAAATGCAAGAGTATCATCAAAACCAGCTCCTAAGTCTCTAAAACTCACACTAGAAAAAAACTCACTAAACATAGAAACAAACACAAGCCTTAAAGTAATAGCTACTTACCAAGATAACACCACTAAAGATGTAACA
>Ga0193965_1000707_pt1 | contig 9917 bp, 9 predicted proteins | sample FB_8_MG_FD_140330 | JGI IMG/M metagenome (GOLD analysis project Ga0193965, IMG submission 140330) | Microbial mat bacterial communities from the Broadkill River, Lewes, Delaware, United States - FB_8_MG | ecosystem: Environmental > Aquatic > Freshwater > River > Microbial mats | place: USA... | reverse complement strand
GAAGTTGAAGAGATTAAAGGTGAGTATGAAGATGGTACAGAGGTAGTTGTACCTTCTACTGATGAGGGTGAGTTTGCTGCTCTTGGATTTAAGATTATGACAGACCCATTTGTTGGTCAGTTGACTTTCATCCGTGTCTACCGTGGTGTTCTTGAGTCTGGTTCGTATGTATACAATACAACCAAAGGCAAAAAAGAGAGAATCGGTCGACTTCTTAAGATGCATGCTATCAAAAGAGAAGAGGTAAGTGCCCTTTATGCTGGTGAAATTGGTGCTGTTGTTGGTCTTAAGACTACACTTACAGGTGATACTCTTGCTTCTGAAAAAGATAGAGTTATCTTGGAGAGAATGGAATTTCCAGACCCAGTTATCTCTGTTGCAGTTGAGCCAAAAACAAAAGCTGACCAAGAAAAAATGGGTATTGCACTAGGGAAACTAGCTCAAGAAGATCCATCATTTAGAGTGGCAACAGATGAAGAGTCTGGTCAAACTATTATCTCTGGTATGGGTGAGCTTCACCTAGAGATTCTTGTAGATAGAATGATGAGAGAGTTTAAAGTAGATGCTGAAGTTGGTGCTCCACAAGTTGCTTATAGAGAGACTATTAGAAGCTCTGTAAACAAAGAGTACAAATATGCGAAGCAGTCTGGTGGTCGTGGTCAGTTTGGTCATGTATATCTCAAAATCGAACCACAAGAAGTTGGTAAAGGGTATGAGTTTATTGATGAGATTAAAGGTGGTGTAATCCCTAAAGAGTTTATCCCTGCGGTAAACAAAGGTATTACAGAAGCTATGGGTAGAGGTATTCAAGCTGGTTACCCTATCGAAGATGTTAAAGTAACTCTTTATGATGGAAGCTACCATGATGTCGATTCATCTGAAATGGCGTTTAAACTTGCTGGTTCTATGGGTTTCAGAGATGGTTGTAGAGAGGCTAACCCTGTTATCCTTGAGCCAATGATGAAAGTAGAAGTAGAAGTACCTGAAGACTTTATGGGGGATGTTATTGGTGACATCTCTAAAAGAAGAGGTCAAGTAAGTGGAATGGGCGACCGTTCTGGTAACAAAATTGTAGATGCATTCGTACCTCTTTCAGAGATGTTTGGATACTCTACAGACCTTAGATCTATGACACAAGGTCGTGCAACTTATGCTATGGAGTTTGATCACTATGATGAAGTTCCACAAAATGTTGCAAAAGAGATTATTGCAAAGAGAAATGGTTAATTTTTAGCCTTTTTTATAGTTCCCATAATTTTATGGGGACTATTTGATAAAATTCTTCTTATATTCTACATTTTTTATACACCTACCCCAAATTTTTTTCTACTCATAACAAGCTTTATAAAATTTAGCTAAAATTACAATAATAAAAAAGTGTTAGTATATATTTAAACATGTAATGAACATAAAAGGAAAAGTTAATGAAGATATTTTTCAGTAGTGATCTCTCATTTGAAGAGAGTTTTCAGACACTATTAGAACGAGGAGCGATGGATATTGAGGGAGTCACTGCTATAGTTAAAACTCTGCTTGATGCAATTAAGGCAGATGGTAACAAGGCTCTCAAATCTCAAATAGCTAAATTTGATCGTTGGGAACCAAAAGAAGATGCAGAGCTTTTGGTCTCTACGGATGCTATGAAAGAGGCTTATGATGCTCTTGATTCTACACTGCGTGATGCTCTGCATTTAGCTTATAATCGTATAGAGAATTATCACCAAAAACTTATGCCAAAATCTTGGATTGATTTTGAAAAAAATGGCTCTATGTTGGGACAAAAAGTGACTGCTGTTGATAGTGCAGGACTCTATATCCCTGGTGGGAAAGCTGCCTATCCTAGTTCACTTTTGATGAATGCTATTCCTGCTATTGTGGCTGGAGTAGAAGAGATAGTAGTCTGTACCCCTACACCTGATGATGAGATAAATGAGCTACTTCTTGCTGCGTGTCATCTTTGTAAAGTGACAAAAGTCTTTAAGGTAGGTGGAGCTTCTGCTATTGGAGCTATGGCGTATGGGACAGAGACTATTCCTAAAGTGGATGTGATTACGGGACCTGGTAATATCTTTGTAGCAACAGCCAAGAAGCTAGTCTATGGAGAGGTTAATATAGATATGATAGCAGGCCCTAGTGAGATAGGTATCTTGGCTGATAGTAGTGCAAATGTGGATTATTTGGCTATGGATTTACTCTCTCAAGCAGAGCATGATGAGATGGCTAGTTCTATACTTATTACTACAGACACAGAGTTAGCAAATAGAGTAAGTGATAAGGTAGAAGAGTTTTTATCTACGCTAAGCCGTGAAGAGATAGCTAGAAAATCTATAGAAGAGCGAGGGGCTATTATTGTAGCAGAGAGTATGGATGAAGCCATAGAGCTTATGAATCAGATTGCTCCTGAACACCTAGAGGTTATGACTCAAAGTCCATTAGAGCTACTTGGCAAGATTAAACATGCAGGAGCAATATTTTTGGGTGAAAATACCCCTGAATCTATTGGTGATTATGTAGCAGGACCAAACCATACACTCCCTACAGGTGGAACAGCCAAGTTTTATTCTCCATTGAGTGTAGAAAATTATCTAAAAAAATCTTCAATTATATCTATGAGCCAAGTAGGTATAGATGAACTAGGAGAGGCATGTGCTTTGATCGCAGATACAGAGGGGCTAACGGCACATGCTAAATCTGTAGAGATGCGTATAAGGAAACTGTAGTGAAGCAACAGATAGTTATAGCTTCACTTGGTATTGTATTACTGTTAGGTGGATGTGCGAGTAGTTCTAAAAAATCTTATAAAGATACCTCGAAGCAATCAGCGAATAATTTTTATAATGCAGGAATGCTTCGATGTTCGGTTTCAAAGCCAACTTTTGATGATGTATGTGATTATGCAGTCTATTATGAAAAAAAAGTTATGAAGATAATAGTTGAAAACTCTGCTATTCATAACTCTATAGCCTACCGTGTTCTCTATTTTGCTGGGGGTAAATTTAAGACTCAAAATAAAAAAGAGGTGGTTCGTTCACAAAAGTTAGCAAGTAACCATTATCAGATTACTATAGGGCGTGAATTTTATCTCTTACCTGCAAGAGCTATGACCTATCAACCTATGGATGAGAATCTAACCTCTTCGCAAAAAAATGAGCCTACACCATCAATTGTATCCAAAGAGAAAGTTGTAGAGCCAGAGGTGGTAACTCCTGTAGTACAAGAGGCACCAAAGCCAGTAACCCAACCAAAAATAACCAAAAAACAGTCAACAAGTAAAGGGACAAAGAGAGTCTTTAAACGATAATCTCAATTCTCAAAAACAGCAATAACAAAAAAATGTTTGGGTGAGTCTATTTTGGGGACAAACCAATATTTGAGTTTTATATTTTTTGTATAAGGGACTAGAGTAGAGGGTGCTTTGTAGCTAATAAGTGGATAGTCTATACCACCATCAAAGAGTGGATTACACGAGAGTATTCGCAAAGAGCTATGGTAGAGGGCTTTATGAGCAGGAGAGGTTTCAAATGACCACTTTGCATACTCTGAACAGGTAGGGTAGTATCTACATCCTGCTGGAAGCATCTTGGAGATATACTGGTATCCTTTAATAGGAGCTATCCAAAATTTACTACTCATATTTTTTAAACTGCTCTAACCATATTTTATCTGCATCACTTAATACTCCTACTCTACTTAGTAAACCTTTTTTGATACTTATAAGCGATGCCTCGTCCATATAGGTCAAAAGCTCAGGGGCAATAGTAGGTTTCTGGTTACCATAAGAGATAAGTTGCTCTATATCTAATAGGAGTTCTTCTTTTGTTTGTTTGATTGAATTCATTTGGATATACTACCAAAAAAATAGTATAAAAGGAAGTAGTGATGATAAATATAGGAGATAAAGTAGCAGATTTCTGTTTGCCAAACCAAGATGAAGAGGAGATTTGTTGGAGAGATATTAAAGGGCGTTGGGTAGTACTCTATTTTTATCCAAAAGATAATACCCCAGGGTGTACAACAGAGGCGTGTGAATTTACAGAAGCTCTTCCTGATTTTGAGAGTTTAAACGCTATAGTTTTGGGTGTAAGTCCTGATAGCCCTTTGAAGCACCGTAATTTTATAGCCAAAAAAGAGTTAAAAATCACACTTTTAGCAGATGAAGAGAAAGAGTTATGTAAAGCGTTTGGTGTATGGCAACAGAAGAAAAATTTTGGCAAAGAGTATATGGGAGTTGTAAGAAGTACCTTTTTGATAGACCCAGATGGTACAGTGGCTCAAAAGTGGGAAAAAGTTAGAGTAAAAGGGCATGTCGAAGCTGTGCAACAAAAATTGCAAGAATTAATATAAATTTGGATATAATCACGACCCTTGTTCAAAATTTGGGCTTGGAAATACTCATGTAGTTATTCCTTGAGAGGTTGCACACCCTATTAATAGGTATTTTGTGTTAAGGACTACAGAGGATGAAACCTAAAGACTACGGTCTATAAAAATTAAATTTACTTTATCAAGGAGATAAAATGGTAACAATGAAAGACTTACTCGAATGTGGTGTACACTTCGGGCATCAGACAAGAAGATGGAATCCAAAAATGAAGAAGTTCATCTTTGGTGAGAGAAAAAATATCTATATTATCGATCTTCAAAAGACTTTGAGATACTTCAAATATACTTACAATGTAGTAAGAGATGCAGCAGCAGAGGGTCAAACAGTACTTTTTGTTGGAACAAAAAAACAAGCAAGAAGTGCAGTTAAAGAACATGCTCTTAGATGTGGTATGCCTTTTGTTGCTAATAGATGGTTAGGTGGTATGCTTACTAACTACCCAACAATCAAAAAATCTATCCGTAAACTCGAAATTATCGAGCAGATGCAAGAGAATGGTCAGATTGAACTTCTTACAAAAAAAGAGGCATTGATGTTGCTTCGTAAAAAAGAGAAGCTTAACTCATACCTTGAGGGTTACAGATATATGAAAAAAATGCCAGATATGCTTTTTGTTGTGGATGCAGTAAAAGAGCATATTGCAGTTAAAGAAGCAAGAAGACTTGGTATGAAAGTTGTAGCTCCACTTGATACAAACTGTGACCCTGATGTTATCGACTATCCAATCCCTGGAAATGATGATGCTATCCGTTCTATTAACCTTTTCTGTAAAGAGATGGCAGAGGCTATTATCGAAGGTCAAGCAGCAGCAGCTGAGGCCAAAGGTGAAGCAGTAGAGCAAGTAGCACAGGTAAGTGATGAAGATATTGCTGCTATGGTTGCCGAAGTAAAAGAAGAGGAAACTAAAGAACCAGCAGTAGAAACACCAGCAGTAGAAACAAAAACAGAGGAAGCGTAAATATGGCAAACTTTGGACCAAAAGATATTAAAAAACTTAGAGAGATGACAGATGCAGGGATGATGGACTGTAAAAAAGCATTAACTGAGTCTGATGGTGATATGGATAAAGCTGTTGAGTGGCTTAGAGACCAAGGTATGGGTGCTGCTGCTAAAAAAGCAGGTAAAGTAGCTGCCGAAGGTGCTGTAACTGTTAAAGTTGAAGGAAGCAAAGCTGCAATTATTGAGATTAATTCTCAAACAGACTTTGTTGCTCAAAATGATAAATTCAAAGCAATCCTTGCAGATGTTGTAACACATGCTTTTGATAACAGTATTACAAATGCAGAAGATATTAATGCTTCTACTATCAATGGTGAGCCATTTTCGGAGTATCTCTCTCAACAAATTGCAACTATTGGAGAAAAACTAGTAGTGCGTCGTTCTGCTTTGATTGATGCAGATGAAAATACAGCGGTAAATGGGTATGTTCATGCCAATGGTCAAGTAGCTGTTATTATTGAAGCAAAATGTGATAGTGCCTCTACAGCAGAAGCTATGAGATCTGCTCTTAGAGATGTTGCTATGCATGCAGCAGCTATGAGTCCATCTACACTTAGTTACAAAGACTTTGATGCAGATTTTGTAGCTCAAGAGACTCAAGGTCGTATTGTTGCTATAGAAAAAGAGAATGAAGAGCTTGTAAGACTTGGAAAAACTCTTAAGAATATCCCACAGTATATCTCTATGAGCCAACTTACAGATGCTGTTATGGCAGATGCAGAGAGTGCACTCAAAGAGGAACTCAAAGCGGAAGGGAAACCAGAAAAAATCTGGGATAGAATCTTACCTGGTAAAATAGCTAGATTTATTGCAGACAATACAACACTTGACCAAGAGCAGTGTCTTTTGGATCAAAATTTTGTAATGGATGATAGTAAAACTGTTGCTCAGTATATTGAAGAGAAAGCCAAATCAGCAGGTGGTAGTGCAGAGATTACTGCATTTACTCGATTAGAAGTTGGTGAAGGTATAGAAGTAGAAGAAGAAGACTTTGCAGCAGAAGTTGCAAAGCAGATGGGTTAGTGGGTTTTTACCCACACCCAATCTGAGTATCTGCTAGAACGACGGTCACTTTTAATGATTTAAAACGAGCTGTCATAATCAACTCATCACACTCATCTCCAAATATCGCATTGATGCGAGAACTACTATGGTGAAAAGTACTAAAGAGTGTTTTGGGTTTAACTTTGTCTGTATACTTTACAGGTAGAGGATTTGTCTCTCCATATTGGGTTTTGAGTACTACCCAGTCACCTAGTTTTCCCTCATCTTCTATTGGGGCTAATAGAATATCTTCATCATATTTACTCAATAATTTTTTACTTCTTTTAGTTTGAGCAGAGTTATTATAGTGGGCTAAAGTGCGTCCTGTGGTGAGATAGTATCCCTCTAGGCTATTATTATAGAATGCTTTATCTAATATCTCCTGAACCATACCTCTTGGTTGGTACTGATGGTAGACATAGTTCCCTAAGCCATCTTCTGTTCTAAAATCCAAAAGATGCAGTATAGGAGTATCTTCGTGATAGATTGGCCACTGCATACCTCTTTTGCGGTGTCTCTCTAAGCGATAATAGTCTGCTCCACTAAATCTATTTGGGGCTACTTTGCGTACCTCATCCCACACCTCTTGGCTTGTTGTGAAATTAAAGTTTCCGCCTAGTTTGCTATCCATCATTGTGAGTACTTCCCAATCATCAGGCAAATCACTCTCTACTAATGGTTGCGAAAGGTGGAGTCTACGCATGGCATTTACATAAACACCCGTCTTCTCATACGCAGACTTCACTCCAATCACAATATCAGCTTTTTGGGCTATATCTGTCATAAAAAGCTCTTGCACCATAATAAACTCTAGATTATCTAAGGCTTTTTCTATTTTGTTGATATTAGGGTGAATATGCATAATATCTTCACCCATATTAAGAAGAGCCTTTATCTTCCCCTCTAGCATAGCATCTATAAGTTGAGGAGTCATTAGACCTATCTCTTTGGGTTCTTGGTAGTCTGGGAGGTAGTAGGGGAGGCAACCCATATCACAAGCCCCTTGGACATTATTTTGCCCTCTAAGAGGCATAAGCCCTGCACCACTCTTTCCTACATTTCCTGTCATCATAGCAAGATGTGTCATTGCCATAACTGCATACGAGCCATCAAGATGTTCGGTAATCCCTAGACCCCAAAAGAGCATAGACTTTTTGACCGCATACTCTCTTGCAATATTTGGTATCATCTTTGCGAGATACTCATACCCCTCTATCTCTTTAAAAAAGTTTGGATTAGCATAAGGGTCATTAAGAATTTTCTCTTTGAAAGCATCAAACTCTTTGGTGCGTGTCTCTATAAAGCTCTTATCATACAACTCCTCATCAATAATCACAAAAGCCATCATATTAAGTACCAAAAGGTTGGCTTCATAGGGGATAATACAGTTTTGTTTTGCATATTTAGCAAGCTTGGTCTCTCGCACATCAATCACTGCTAGGTTATTTAGCTTTTTTGCCATATCTACCATACGGTTGGCGATAATAGGGTGAGCCTCCATAGTATTAGAGCCAATAACAACCATATACTCTGTCTCATATATATCATTATAGGGGTTGGTAGCAGCACCCTCACCAATGGTTGCACGCATACCTTTGAGTGATGGAGAGTGGCAGACTCTAGCACAGTTATCTACATGAGGCGACTCCATAGTCTCTCTACAAAACTTCTGAAATGAGTAGGCACTCTCGCAACTTGTTCTTGCTCCACCAATAGCACAAAAACTCTCTCTTCCATACTGCTCTTTGACCTCTGAGAGCTTCATGGTAGCAATAGTAGTAGCAGTATCCAAGTCACAGCTCATATAGTTGCTGTCAAACTCTAGGAGTCTCTCTTGTACTGCTTGGAGGATATGAGGGTTTTTCTCTAAAAAGCTTTTTTTGATGCGTGGTTCTCTAATACGGTCAGAAGCATCCACAAAGTCATAGCCATATTTGCCCTTAATACAGAGCTTCCCTTGCGAGACTAGCCCATCTTTTTGAGCATATATTTTGGTAATGGTATTGTTTTCTACAACACCTGTAATATCACACCCCACCCCACAGTAGGTACAGACACTCTCAATCTCTTGAATATTATTATTTTTCATTCTCTTCGCCTTGATTTATATCTGTAGTTTTAACCTATTTCCCCTTAGAGCTTTATGGGGTCAGGTGATGCTTTATGCAAATATGCTATAATAACTTAAAAAGGATACATTATGGCAAGAAGACCACGAGTAGATATGGCAGGATATTATCATATTATCAATAGAGGAGTAGAAAAAAGAGTTATATTTTTGGATAGAGATGATTATGAGTATTTTGAAGAGTTATTAGAGAGATACACAAAAGAGTTTACTATTATTATGCACAGTTATGCTCTTATGCCCAACCACTACCATCTACTTATAGAGACACAACAAAATAATCTCTCTAAGTTTATGCGTCAAATCAATGCCAATTATGCTATTTACTTTAACAAAAAATACAAAAGAGTAGGGCATCTATGGCAGGGGCGTTTTGCCTCGTGGTTTGTTACAGATGAAGCCTATCTCTATACGCTTATAATCTATATAGAACAAAATCCCATCAAAGCCAAATTAGCTTATACAATAGAAGAGTACCCTTATAGCTCAGGGCATCAGTTTCTCAATTATGACTCTTTAGCCAAATGGCTTAAAAACTCCTATATAGCACAAAACTACAAAGAAGACAAAGATGCTATAAGAAGTTTTTTAAATACAACAGTAGATCAAGAGCAACTCCAAGACCTCAAACGAGCCTCTTCACTTATGGGTGTACCACATACAAAAGAGCTAGATATAGCAAAACTACAAAAGATGCTTAAGAGTTTTGAAGATAAAAAAGAGAGAAATAGTATTATATGCAAAGCCTACAAACTAGGATACTCACAACACGCTATAGCCAAAGTTTTGAAAGTAGCACAATCTACGGTGCAGAGAGTTATTAGAAAGAAGTAATCTATCGTATATCATCAATGACTCTTTTAGCCAAATCCAAATCAACAGAACCACTCTTTGCAAAATCTATACCCACTCTGGTCTGCTTTTTCAACATTAGGGCATCTTCACCCTTTGCTCCTCTAATAAGTGCCAAGATAAGGAGTGGTCTCTCTATGTTGCCACTCTCTAACTCTTGGAGCCAATAATCCCCACCTGCTTGGTCTGGGTCTCTATTGTATATATGGTTATAGATAGAGACAATAAAGTCATAATCACTAAATCCACTAGGATATTGCTCTTTGGTCTCCTCTTGGTCAAAAAAACTTCTTGCTATATCTTCTAAATTGAGCTTAGAGCTATAGAGCCAATAGTTACTCCCCCTCATCTCTGGAGCTCTGCCAAATGTGGTAATATAGAGTTTGGTAATCATTGCTAGGGGGCTATCTGTATCTATATTTTCTATGGGGTTTGGCTCTTCTATTTTGCTTTCTTTTTGTTCTTCTACTTCTTCTACTTTAGTTTCTTTTTGTTCTTCAATTATAAGCT
>Ga0193965_1000705_pt1 | contig 9945 bp, 12 predicted proteins | sample FB_8_MG_FD_140330 | JGI IMG/M metagenome (GOLD analysis project Ga0193965, IMG submission 140330) | Microbial mat bacterial communities from the Broadkill River, Lewes, Delaware, United States - FB_8_MG | ecosystem: Environmental > Aquatic > Freshwater > River > Microbial mats | place: USA... | reverse complement strand
TCAGTAAATGTCACAACCACAAATGAAGTAAACTCAATTGCCAATATGGTAAACAAAATGTCTTCACAAGTGTTAGCAGAGATAGAAAAGAATCAATTTACTAAGTCGTAATAGACTTGGTAAATGTAAGAAAGAGTAATCTTTTTCGTACCCACGATATTCGTGGATATCTGAACTTCACTTAGATTTTACTACAATTACTTACATGAATTATTCGCGTTCGTTATGTAAACTTTAGCTAAAGCTCTACTTTTGTAAAAGTTTCGCTACCTCTTTTGCATGATAAGAGATAATTATGTCAGCCCCTGCTCTTTTAAAAGCTATCATTGTCTCCATAACAACTCTATCATAATCTATAAGATTATTCATCCCTGCAAATTTTAACATTGCGTACTCACCACTTACATTATATACAGCCATAGGAAGTGAAGTGTTGTCTTTTATCTCTCTTACTATATCTAAGTATGCAAGAGCTGGCTTTACCATTAGTATATCAGCACCCTGAGCTTCATCAGAGATAGATTCATTAATAGCTTCACGGCGATTTGCTGGATCCATCTGGTACGAAGCACGGTCTCCAAAACTAGGTGTTGATTCTGCAACATCACGAAAAGGTCCATAATATCCCGATGCGAATTTAGTTGAATATGCCATGATTGGAAGATTCTCATACCCTGCTCCATCAAGTGCAGTTCTTAAAGTCTCGATGATTCCATCCATCATACCAGATGGTGCTATCATATCAGCTCCAGCTTTTGCATGAACAATAGCTTGTTGCCCCGAAATATCTAAAGTTGCATCGTTGTTTACAGTTTCATTTTTTTCATCTATAATTCCACAATGTCCATGGTCTGTATATTCACAAAAACATAGGTCAGTTACAACAAACATATCTGGGTGTACTTTTTTAATAGCACGGATAGCAGAGGCTATAATTCCATGCTCACACAAAGAATCTGAACCAATAGAATCTTTTACATCAGGGATTCCAAAAAGTATAATTGAGTAGATTCCAAGTTTTTTTAACTCATCACACTCCTTTATAGCCTCATCAATACTCATTTGAAAAACACCAGGCATTGAAGAAACTTCAGTTTTTATGCCCTCTCCACTACGGATAAATAGTGGATAAATAAAATCCTCTACATTCACTGTTGTTTCCCTCACTAAAGAGCGAAGATGTTTATTTAAACGAGTTCTACGGAATCTTTGAAACATACTTAAACCTTTTTTTGATATAATAATTTTTATAAAAATATTTTACCCATTTAAAGATTAAATTAATGAATATAGAAATTTCTAACATAGCAAACTTACCATCAAGATTTGGTGATTTTAAAGTAAAAGCATTTAAAGAAGCAGAAAAAGAACACCTAGTTATTTACAAAGAAAACCTTGATACTATCCCTATAGTTCGTGTTCACTCAGAGTGTTTAACTGGTGATGCAATTGGTAGTTTAAAATGTGATTGTCGTGACCAACTAGAGTATGCTCTTAAACTTGCTCAAGAGACTAACGGTATGGTTATCTACCTTAGACAAGAGGGTCGAAATATTGGTTTACTAAACAAAATAAACGCTTACTCTCTTCAAGACAAAGGTGCTAATACAGTTGAAGCAAATCACCAATTGGGTTTTGGAGCTGATGAGAGAACTTATGAGATAGTTACTTTTATATTAAACCATTTTAATATACCAAAAATTAAACTGCTTACAAATAATCCCGATAAAATAAACTCTATTAGTGATATAGAGATTGTTGAGAGAGTACCAATTATAATGACTTCAAATAAACATAACGAAGATTATCTTGATGTAAAAAAAGATGAGATGGGTCACCTACTTTAAAAGGAATTAAGATGCCAATAGATGTTCAAACTGATGATTTAAATGCAGCTATGACAAAGCTAAAAGCGAGAGAAAATAGTTTGAAACAACTAGAATCTATCTCTAAACTTGGTAGCTGGGAAGTTGATTTAATTACAAAAGAATCAATTTGGTCTGAACAAAGTTATAAAATCTATGGGCTCGATAAAAACCTTACTACACCTAACTTAGAGCTCTTCTTTTCTCTTCTTTTACCTGAAGACTTATTAAAAGCTAAAACTACATTAGAAAGTGCAATGGCGAGTGGAGAGGTGGTAACATTTCAAGCAAAAATTACAAGAGCAGATGGAACTATTCGAGATATATTACTCAATGGTCAAGTGATATTTGATAAAGAAAAAAAACCTATCAAACTCATAGGCTCTACGCAAGATATAACTGAACAAGTAGCTTCACAAAGAGATTCTAAAGAGTTTCTTGAACTGATAGAACACTCATCTAATGAGATATATATTATTGACTTTAATACATTTGAATACCTTTATGTCAATAAAGGGGCTACACTTTCTCTTGGATACTCTTCAGATGAGTTACTTGAGATGAATATTTTTGATATTAATCCAAATCTCACCATAACACAAGCAAACCAGATGAAAAATGCTGGATTAAAGGTTGGAAAACTACTCAACCGTACAATACATCTAAGAAAAGATGGCTCCACATACCATGTACAATCACTCATTCACCCTATAAAATATAAAAATAAACAAGCTTTTGTAATCTTTGATACAGATATTACAAAACATATTGAAGATGAGGAAAAACTCAAGCGTCAAGCTATAGAGCTTAACTACCAAGCAAATTATGATTCTCTCACAGATTTACCAAATCGAATGCTTTTTAAAAAAAATCTTTCTCAAGCTATATCACAAGCAGCTCATTCCCATCAAAGATTTGCCCTACTTTTTATAGATTTAGATCAATTTAAACAAATCAACGATTCTTTAGGGCACCATATTGGTGATAAGGTGCTTATCGAGATATCTAAACGCCTCTCTAAAATTATTACAGATCAAGATATTTTAGCTAGATTAGGTGGTGATGAGTTTACTATTATATTAAAAGATATTCATAACATCCGTACTGTCTCAAGTACAGCTCAAGAGATTATAGATATTATAAAACAACCTATTATTACTGATGGGCATACTATGTTTATCTCTTCAAGTATTGGTATTAGTATCTACCCTACAGATTCTGATGAAGACAATAATCTTATCAAATACTCAGATGTAGCTATGTACAAAGCCAAAGATGAGGGGAGAGATAATTTTCAATTTTACTCCTCAGAGATGACAACACTTGCTTTTGAGAGAGTTATTTTAGAAAACAACTTACGAGTTGCAATAAAAGAGAATCAGTTTGTAGTTTATTATCAACCTCAGTTTAATGCTTTAAATGGAAAAATCACAGGAATGGAAGCTCTTGTTCGTTGGATTCATCCTGACATTGGTTTAATCCCACCATCTAAATTTATACCTATTGCGGAAGAGAACGGTTTAATTATTGATATAGACAGAATTGTTATGAAAAAAGCGATGCAACAGTTCTCTACATGGTATGCTGATGGATTAAAGCCGGGTGTTTTAGCTTTAAACCTTGCTATGAAACAACTTAATCAAAAAGATTTTATCTCTATGCTTTTAGATAATATGGATAGCGTAAACTTCAAATCACAATGGTTAGAGCTTGAAGTAACAGAGGGGCAAATTATGAATAACCCTAGCCTCTCTATTGAGAAACTCAATGAGATTCATAACCTTGGGATAGAGATAGCGATAGATGATTTTGGAACGGGCTATTCCTCATTATCGTATCTAAAAAAACTACCTCTTGATAAACTAAAAATAGACCAATCTTTTTTAGTTGATATTCCTGAAGATGAGGATGATGTAGCGATAACAAGAGCTATAATTTCGCTTGCACAAAATCTTAACTTAAAAATAATTGCAGAGGGTGTTGAGACGGTGGAGCAAAAAGAGTTCTTAATTGAAAATGGCTGTACGAGCGTTCAAGGTTATTTTTATGCAAGACCTATGCCACAAGATGAGATAACAAAATTATTAAAAATACACAAAAGAGATATAAATTGATAAATAAAAATTTAAAAACAACACTAAATGATGAGAATATAGAATTACCTGATAATTTTTTTAGTAATATTCAAAAATATAAAGAGAATCTTTTCAAATGGAATAAAATACATAACCTTACAGGTGCAAAAGATGAACATACGATAGATGGATTTATTTATGATGCAGTGTTTCCGGTAAGTTTCTTACCTAAAGTAGATACTCTCTTAGATATTGGTACAGGTGCTGGTTTTCCGGGGATGATTTTAGCGATTGCTCTACCAGACACCCAAGTGACATTGGTTGAACCACTCACAAAAAGAGCAAGTTTTTTACAGTTTATAAAAGCTGATTTGGGTTTAAAAAATGTAACAGTTGTTAAAAAAAGAGTTGAAAATATGGAACCTAAAATCTTTGATATTATCACTTCTCGTGCAGTTACAGATACAAAAATGTTACTAAAACTCAGTGAGAATTTTCGTAATGAGAACTCTCAACTCCTTTTTTATAAGGGTGAAAAAGTGTATGATGAAGTAGATGCAAAAATGCAACACCAAATTATTCAAACTAAAAATAGACACTATTTACTAATGAAAGGGGCATAGATGATATTAAAAGTTTTATTAGTTGTTATAGTTATTGCAGTTGTATATTTTTTATTTATTAAGAAAAAACCGATTCAAAACAATAAAAATAAAAAAAACAATCAAACTCCAAAAAGTAATGAGATGGTAGAGTGTGCAGCTTGTGGTACTTATGCTTCACTAGATGAATCTATTATAAGTAATAATAAATATTACTGTAGTCAAGAGTGTGTGGATAAAGTATAATGTTACTCTATGGTCATAGGTTTATACAAAGCCCCTCATTTTATCATATACAAAGTATCGAATCTGTACAAAACACACCCCCATCATCAACAATACTCGTAGAGTTTGATGAAAAGAATCTCGATATTATTGAGCATCTGCAAAAAAATAGTGTAAGTTTTGCTATTGAAGTAAATAATATTAGAGATGTAATCTACGCTTCTGCCTTAGGTGCATCTTTTATTATTATCCCAAAAGAGATAGCTTCTAGTGTTCAAAATATAGCAAACAACTACCTCTTTGATGCAAAAATCTTAGTTTTAATTGAAAGTGAAGATGAGATTCAAGAGATGGCAATACTTGGTATTGATGGTGTGATTTTTAGTAATGCAATAATAAAGATTAACTCTTAGTCACTATGCTTAAATATCTTGTTTTAATAGTTCTCTCATTACTATTACTTACAGGATGCTCCACCAAAGGCAACCCTAGCTACAAAAAACAAAAAAACATCACATATATAAAAAAGAGCAATAACTATGTAAGAAATGCCCTTTACAAAGAGTTTAAAAAATGGGATTCAACCCAATATAAATTTGGTGGGGAAAACTTCAACGGAGTAGATTGTTCATCACTTATACAAACTATATATAGAGATGCTTTTTCTATACAACTTCCAAGAACAACAAAAGAACAAGTCAAAAAAGGGTATAAAGTAGCAAGAAAAAATTTAAGAGATGGGGATTTGGTTTTTTTCAAAACGGGTTACAATACAAGACACACTGGAATTATTATTGAAAATTATAAGTTTATCCATGCTTCACAAAAGCATGGTGTAACTATATCGAGTTTATATAACCCCTATTGGAGAGAGAAATATTGGCAAGCTAGAAGATTACTTCCTTAGTTTTTTTTTCTGAACTCTTTACTATCCCAATATTCATTGAGTTTATCTGTATAATATCTAAGTGCTTCTTGTCGTTTCATTCGTGTAGGTATGGTTACTCTAGGCTTAGTTGCAACCCAAACACCATTTACTAAACGCATATCATACTTTATAAGATAATAATATTCGCCATAAGTCATCTAAAGTCCTCTTATCTTACTAATTGTAAATATTTTATATTTTTGTATTATAGCAGATAGATAAGTCTCATTGTGATTTTTTTTAATAATCATCAGCTAAATCTAGTATTATTTCTCTAATTTCTATATTATCAAAGAATATATTCATTGAAAGTTCATCACTAAACTTTTTTAATAATTCACTTTTTTTTGCAACTCTAGCGTTTTTGTCATTTTCTAATGGCTTTAAAGCTTCATATAACTCTTTTTTATAACTATTTATAATCTCTGCTCTTTTTGTATCTTTTGTATTAGCATTCACTAAATCATCATTTTTAAAAATATAGATTGCAATTACAGAAAAAATTATTATCCCCACTAATACATATAAAATTTCACTATCCATCTCTCACCTTCGTATTTTAATAGAAGTATATCAGAATTATTTACTATCACTGAGTACAATTATTTTCTTTGCATCTACTAAACTTTTTGATTCAAACACAGCAGTTCCATTTTCTTTGATGATTCCAAGATATGCCATCCCATTATGCACCAACTCACCTTTTATTGCATCTATAGAATTAGGAAGTTGTTCTTTGTCTATAAAATTAATTTGTGGACCCTCTTTTACAAATAAAATATTAAATACTTTATGCAATGCTAACTGATTTGAAACCTGTGCCATATAGTTTGAGACAAGAAGATGTGAAAGTATAGTGTTTCTAAACCCTGCACTTTTTAGATGCTCATAAATGAGTAAATCATCTACAATAAATACAAACTTTGCAATATCATCAGCACCATATAACACTTTGAGATTCAAGGCTATTCTATATATCATCTCATCATCTAAATTGATAATAATTTTGTCATACTCTACACTGTTATCAATAGTTTTATGGAGTAGATTATCATAACTTGATTTATAAAATAGCTCATCATTATTGTATTTTATATAATCAATTTTAGATTGTTCAACATCTAAAAAAGCATTTGTTTCAATAGCTCTTTTCTCACCAATAATAGCAATATTTCTTACAAATATCTCTTCAGGGTGTGCAATAGTTTGTTCTGCTTTATACTCTAGTTTATTATCCAAAAAGTTTATACTTTTAATATCCTCAGCTATAAAAATAAGCCAATCCCCATTTTTGATACGCTCTTCTTGGGCATTTATAAGTAGTTTAAACTCCCCATCTTCAAATCTACTCAAACCTATAAGTAAACCTCTATCTTGACGAAGTAAAACATCTTTGTAGTTTGAATTGAGTAGATTATATTTTGCTGGGTCTATAAAATACAACTCATAACCATCAAACGAAAGCAACTGTGACCATGCTGTATAAAAATCGATATTTATCATAGAAAGATTCAATATACTTGAGAGTACATTTTTTGGAGAGAGTGCTAAAAACAAAGAGTTTGTAGCCTCTTTAACTATAGAATCAAAATGGTGTACATCACTAAACTCCACAACAGCTTTTACCTGCTTTTTCGCCTCTTTTTTCTCTATTAAGTAGTTATTAAAATCACTATTTGCATAGAGTAGATTCATGATTCTCAAATTATTATTATCTCTTAAAAATGGGTCTTTTACATCCTCATCACCAAGTATAATAAGAGCATAAATATTATTGATAGATAACTCTGCATACCTTTGAAACAAAAATGTATTTCCAAAGCGTACAAAAATCTTTAATGAATCAAAATGGTGTTTGCCTATCTCTGATTGTAATTTTTCAATATCTTTGTCATTATTAATCAAAATAATCACTTCATGAAGATTATTGCTTTTTCTATGAAGAAGATTCATCTCTTGAAGAATCTTCATAACTTTTCGATTGTAATTTACAATAAGTGTATGATTCTCACCATAAAATTTTAGACTTCCTTACGAATATCTCTAAATGTTTCATCAAGTGATGCACTTAAAACAGAGATAACAAAACTTGTAATAACAAGACCAAATAACATAAGTATAAAAGAGAAAAAGAGTGTTAATGGGTCATCTTTTACAAGCATCAACTCAGGTGGGTCTATAAAAACTAAATAACTATTTTTAAAAGAACCCAAAAGAACACCGGCAAAAATCACAACAACAAACCCTAATAACATAACAGTTGAGAGTTGCTTAATCACCCCAAGACTTGTAAACCACTCTTTTAAATGGTTAATCCTATTTTTTACTCTATCAATCAATGTCATTACTAAATAACCTCTCTTTTTATACCCTCTTTTAAGGATGTTAAAATTTCATAACTTATAGTTTTTGCACAAGTTGCAACAACTCTTGCATCATCAAAAATAAGAATCTTTTCATCATCACAAAGAAATGAACTATTATCCATGGAGATTCTTCCCACAAGTTTATTCTGTTTTGGTGTGGTGTAATTATTTGAGCAGATTCTCAAAAAACCATCTCCATAACCAAAATTGTAATTACTCACTATAGATTCTTCTTCTGCAGTAAATGAAGCGCCATAACCAACAGATTCACCTTTTTTAAGTTTTCTTGATGAGATTTTATCTGCATAGAGTGAAAGAACGGGTTTAAACCCACTTACTGCTAATGATGGGGGTAACTCCATACAACCATAAGCACAAATCCCCACTCTAGCCATATCTTCATTAAAAGAATCACTTCTAAAAAGTGCTGCTGAGTTTGCTGAGTGAAACCTTAGATTCTTATACCCCAGCTCTGCTAACTTCTGTTTTACTGTTTTAAAATTTTCATTTTGCCAAAACCATTCACTTGTGAGGGTATCTGCATCTCTATGGTGTGTAAAAACTGCCTCTAAAAGAAGCCCCTGCTTTTTTATTAGAGTGAGTGCTTTTTCTAGTTCATCCATAGAGATTCCATTACGGTGCATCCCAGTATCGACTTTGAGTTCCACTTTTGTACCTTTTGGAAACTTCTCTATCGCATCTATATCGTTGATTGCATATCGTACTTTTTCATTCATAGTTTGTGGAAAATCTGCTAAAACTAAAACATATTCAAAATAAGGTTCAACCTTTGTAGCCTCTACAATATTTTGCACCACTACTCTACTTATCCCATACTCTTTTGCCATCTGCGAAATCTCTAAAATCCCATGCCCATAAGCGTTATCTTTTAAAACTAAAGCTATCTTATCTTTAGATTTTGTTTTGTTTTGAATTATTTCAAGATTGTTAAAAAAATGATTTTTATTTAAAATTATATTAGCCATGGCAAATTATATCAAAATTGTTTATTTAACAAATACTAAATCATAATAATATTGATATAATTATCAATAAAAACTCCACCTATTTATAAAGAGCAAAAATGAAAAGATTACTAGCAGAATTTGAAGAACAAAGTTTTACGCAAATAATATTTCCCCATCCAAAAACTGATTGGTGTGAGTATTTACAAGAGGCTGAGAATAATTTTATAGAGATAATAAATGCTATTATAAAATATCAAAAATGTTTAGTTGTTTGTTTTGATATAAGTTATGTACAATCAAAATTTCAAAAGAGTGAGAATCTCTTTTTTGTAGAGTATGAGAGTGATGATACTTGGGCAAGAGATTGTTCAGCTTTAAGTATTTTGGAGAATCAAAAAGTAAAACTTTTAGATTTTACTTTCACTGCTTGGGGTGGAAAGTTTGATGCTATAAAAGATAATGCAATGAGTAAAAGCATCTCAAAACACTACGATGCTGAGTTTGAATCTATTGATTTTATCCTAGAGGGTGGTGGAGTTGAGAGTAATGCAGAGGGGATAATTTTAACAACTTCTGATTGTATGCTCAACAAAAACCGTAACACTACTTTTACAAAAACTGAAATTACTCAAAAACTAAAGAATCTATTTGGAGCAAAAGAGATTCTTTACCTCAACCATGGTTACTTAGCTGGTGATGATACAGATTCACATATAGATACACTCGCAAGATTCATCTCAAAAGATACCATCATGTATGTACAATGTAACGATGAGAATGATGAGCATTACAAAGAGTTACAAAAGATGCAAGAGGAGCTTAGAAGTTTTTCAAAAACATATAATTTCAAACTCGTCCCACTCCCTATGAGTGAATCAATCTACTACGAAGATGAAAGATTACCAGCAACTTACGC
>Ga0193965_1000704_pt1 | contig 9959 bp, 4 predicted proteins | sample FB_8_MG_FD_140330 | JGI IMG/M metagenome (GOLD analysis project Ga0193965, IMG submission 140330) | Microbial mat bacterial communities from the Broadkill River, Lewes, Delaware, United States - FB_8_MG | ecosystem: Environmental > Aquatic > Freshwater > River > Microbial mats | place: USA... | reverse complement strand
GCTCTCCTAAATATAGATTAACAGATAATACCAAAGCTAATGTAAGTATTCTTTTTTTATACAATAATGATTTTTGGAATTGGTGTGATAATGATAACACTATTGTCAAAAATAAACTAGATGTGATGATAGCATATACCAATAATTAAAAATAGAAATAGTCTAAACATCAAACTCTATTTACAATTCTATTTAAAAGACTATGTTTCATTTGCATTTGTGTATCTGCAATATCTCCCAATATATCTTTTGCATTATCCTCATCCAGCTTTTCACGAGAAAAAAATCCAAAATTTGCCATAACCTTATTTGTCTGATTGGTCTTGGAAGCCAAAACAAATGCAAACTTATGAAAAGCGATATTTGTATTATCAAAAGTGATAGAGATAAGGTTCTGACTATTATACGCTTGTTTGATAATCATAGATTGATTTTCTCCCACAAATACTTGACCGAAGTTATTGTTTTCATCTATCACCTTACCATCTTTGGTGATAGTAGTCTCTATGCTATATATATATTGTTTATCAGAACTAGAGTAAAAATAAGCATACCAAACACCCACTAATTTATCAATAATATCTTGATTATCACAAAATATAGCATTATCATTTCTACTATCTAATATAGATTTTATCTGTTTTTTAGTATCTATACTCTTATCGTCAAATATAAAAGCAGGGATTTGATAAACTTTTTCAAAGGCTTATATATGCATAGGTTTGAGAGTATTATAAGAAGCAATTCTCATCTTAGAAATAGACCCAGGCTGTAAACCGAAATTCTCGGCTATATCTTTGACATTCAAGCAAAGATAGTTTATAATAAAATCTAGTTTTTCTTCATTACACATATATTAAATCCTCAAAATTTATAAAGAATTATTATATCTTGTATCATATATAAACTGAATAATATTGTAAAATTTTGTCAATATATTTCCTAGAGAGGCTAAAAAATTTCCTATAGATTTTCTTGATATTATTCTATATCTTATATATTATTTGATAGAATTATAGATTAAATTTATAAAAAAGGATAAAAAATGTTTGATAAATGGATTAAATGGCTTTTTGTGAGTCTTATAGTGTTAGTGTTTACAGCTTGTGGTGGAGGTAGTTCTGGAGGTGATACACCTGCTAATAATGAACCTACTAAGAGTATCATTACAGGTCATGCAGAAGATGACCCAATGCCAAATGCTACTATAAAAGTAACAGATGAAAATAGTAATTTGGTAGCAGAAGCTATATCAGATGAAAATGGTAAATATACATTAGAAGCTATTTTTGAAGAGGGTAAAACATATACTTTAGAGAGTAAAGGTAAATTAGGTGATAGAAATATTACTTTAAATAGTATCTTCAAGTTTTCAGCAGATACAGTAATCAATGCCAATCCTCTTACAGAGCTTAAGTATCAGTTGGTGCAATCAGGCAAAACTATAGATGAAGCAGAAGCATTAATCCGTGATTATTTTTCTGTAGTGAATGGTGATAAGTTAGAGAGAAATAGATTTAATATTACAGATTCTATAGCTTTGGGTATGATTGATTTAGCAAAGTTGTATGATGGAACACTGCCTATTGACGCTATTGAGAAAATAAAAGAAGATATTCTTAGGAATGATGGACTTGATGATAATGAGACTAAGGATTATTCATACCGAACACTACTCCAAAATAAAATATCATTAGAAGCTTCAACTAATAGTTTAAAACTAGGTGAAGAAGTGAGCGTTACTGTTGTAGGGCTTACTCAACTCAATAAAAACTATATGATTAAATGGCGTGGTATCCCTGAAGATACAACTGATACTAACATTTCAAAAACATTTACAATAACAGATAATGCACAAGATGTCTATGTGAGTGCAACACTATATATAGTAGATGGCAACAGAAGTAAATTTATATCATCAGCCGATGTAACTATCAATTTCTATAAGGAATTAGTTGAAAACAACTTAACCGTTACTGACTCATCAATAGACAATAACTTTACTGTAGGTGAGAGTTCTATTACTGTATCTGCTGGTACGGTTAGTGATGGTAGTGTTATAAAAGTAAGAGAGCTACAAACAGGTTCTGATAGTTCTATAGCACAGTTTGAAGTAGATGCAGGTGGAGCAACGGATGGTAATATTACCTTTAACTACAAGTATGACCCTTATCTTGTGAGTGAACCTCGGAACTTGCAGATTAGTTTGAGAAGTGGTGATGAGATTAAGGTGCTTAATGTTATTGAAATTGATTATTCTGAACATATTGTTCGCTTTGGGATTCCTTTGAATGGGGGGATTAGTCGGAGTTGGGCAGGAAGAAATAAAATTATAATATCTTCTTTAAAAAGACAACCAACTATTAATGATTTAAATAAATTTTATAAAAATTATTCAACTTATATTCTTGAGGTTGCAAAGGAATTAGAACCAAATAATTATATGAAAATATATTCTCGAACATCGATTTTTGATGATTATGGTACAGAGGCATTAATAAAAGCTAAATTAGACAAATTATTGATGACTAAAGAAAATGGTTATCTCGGAGAATATAAATTTAATATATTAACAGCTTCAATTAATAATATAATAGCATGGGAAGCAGGGAATAAAGCTTTAGCAGGTAGTTCTTGGGAAGAGACATTTCAAACATATTTAGGATGTGAAGACCATGGGGATCCTTATAATTGTTTCTTTTTAGATAACCATACAAATAAAATTTTTAATACAAATAAGGCATTAGCAACTTGGGTTGGTGATATAAAACTTGATAATAATCAACTAAACTTAATAAAATATGGTAAAGTCTTTACTAAACTTAGTGTTGCATTTCTTCAAGGAGATGCTTATGGATTTATGACAGAATTAGGAGTTGCTACATTAAGTGAAATGAATATGGATCCAATTATAACAAGTGGATATAATACTGCTATAATGGAGTATGATTTAATAATAAATAACACATCTAATGTAGATTTTCTAAAAGGATTTGGTACAGGACTAGCAATTGATAAAGCTTTTGATATATGGGCTGAATCAATGAAAAAAGACCATGCCATGAAAACAGCCCCTATTATATTGCCTTTAAGTATTTTTTATGAAGAAGCATTTCAGGTCTTAACGAGACCTTACACTGGAGCTAATAAAAATTTTATTTTAAGTTCAAAGAAAGATGATTTGTTAAACATTTTATATCCAGAAGGAGAGAGGCCTTATCCTATAGCGTATTTTAATTCTGTGCCAGAAATATTTTCTCAAACGACTAAGTCTTATTTAAATAATATTTATGGGTTTGGAAAGCATGATTATAATGATAACCTTATTGAGTTATTTCTTAAACATAATATGCCAATGGAGAAGAAAAAGTTAGCATATGAAATGTTTAAGTATTCGTTTGGAAATAGAGAAGCAATAGAATATTTTACAGCTATTAAAGATATGTCGAAACTGAAGATATATACATTACTATTAGAAGCTTATGCAATACCTTATAGTGAAGTGAGTGATCCGTATACGCTTAAAGGTTTTTTGGGAGGAGACCTTAAAAAGAAAGCAATAAAAATAAAATCAGAATATACACTAAAAAAAGTTATCCTTGATTTACCAAGTTCGCGTAGTCTTAATAAAGAAAATAATGAAAATAGAATTTATGATGCTTCCAATGTAGATTCATTTGAAGTATTAATGCAAAATGCAAAACTAAAATTAACAGATACTCAACTATCATCAGTAACCATCAAAAAAATAAAAATGGAAACTTATGGTGTAGGCTTAGAGTATTCAGAAGATGATAATGCTTGGATATTGGATGAAACAAATAAAGAACAACACACCTATGAAGTAACAGAAAATATAAATGATAAGTTCACTTATGATAGTGAATTAGAAAAAAATGTACTCTCTTTTGATACACTCTTTTCAGGAGAAGATTTTACACCATTTGATGATAAACTTGTAGGATTTAAGATTACTTTAGTTTATGAAAAAGCAGGTGTAGAAAAAGTAATAAGTAAAGACTTTATATTTACTACATTATCAGATACAGAACATTTAGTACAAACAGACTTTACAGGTGCAACATTAAAAAGTTCTGCCAAAGATGCTTCAACAGGTAGTCCAATAGAAAATGCACAAGTGACTTTAATACCTGGTGGATTGACAGACTTTACTGATGCTGAGGGTAACTATGAAGTAAGTGGAGTATCTGCTGGTAACTATACTATCATTATCTCAAAAGAGGGATATAGACAAGTAGAAGCTGAACTTACTTTGGTAGAAGATGAGACAAAGGTTTATGAGGCTTCGTTGGCTATAGATGATGAACACGCTACAACTTTAGGTGGAGCAAATATCACTCTCAAAGATGCACTCAATGGAGATATAGTAACCAATGGTTATGTAAAAGTAAGAGAAGGACAAAACAATAAAACTGGTGAAGTAGTTCATGAAGTGATGAATGATGGGAATAGTAGTCTTAATATTAGTATGTATCCTAATACTTATACGGTAGAAGTGGGTGCTAATGGATATACTCATTCATTTAATACACTTACTATATTGGGTGATGTAAATGGAAGTTATGAATTTTCTATTACACCTGCACTTGAAGCTGACCAAGTAAGGGCTGTACTCACATGGGGAGAGTTTCCTTATGATTTGGATAGTCACTTAGTGAGAAAAACTGATGGGAATGATGACTATCATGTTTATTTTGGTGACCAAAATCCATCAAATGCAGATGCAAACCTTGATACTGATAATACCTCTGGTTATGGACCAGAGACGGTGACTATTAGTAATGTAAATAATGCTAGTGTTTATACTTATTTTGTTCATAACTATTCAGGTGGAGCAGGAAGTGTACTTCCAAACTCAGGTGCTAAGTTAGAAGTCTATTTTGGAGATGAGTCAAGAACTTTTTATGTACCTAATGAAGATGGACAATTTTGGAAAGTATTTGAAATCGTTAATGGTGAGATTGTACCGTGTACGATAGGTTGTGTGCAAGGTAGCGAAGATAGTATCGTAAGAAGCCTAGATAAAGATTCTTATCTATTCAAAAATTTACCTGCTAAATAATATATAGTCTATCTCCTCTTGGAGGTAGGCTAGTTTTTTTATAAAAAAGGATATAAAATGATATATAAATGGAATAAGTTGCTATTTATAAGTGTTATATTATTGATACTTAATTCTTGTGGTGGTGGAGGTAGTAGTAATGTACCTGCTAATAATGATGTAAATAATGATAGCACACAACCTATTGTTATAAAAGGTAAAGTAGTAGATGATCCAATCATTGGAGCAACAGTTAAGCTTTTATCTTTAGATAATGATGAACTTCAAACAGCAACTACAGATAGTAATGGTAGTTATAGTTTAAATATTTCTAAAGATAAAATATCAAATGGTTTTATGCTTGAAGCTACTGGTGGTACGATGAATGGTATAGATTTTAATTATACACTTCGTGCTATTTATAGTGCTGACCAAGATTTAGAAAAAGCTAATATTACACTTATTACTACATTTGTGGCTAAAATGGCTATGGAGGACTCAATTAATAGAAGTGGCACTCTGATAGATAATAGAGATAAAGCTTTACAAAAACTTGATGATATGGGTATGTTAAAAAAATCTGATTGGTTTAGTGAAGAACCATCTTTGGTCAATATGGAAGAGCTTCGTGCTACAGTTCAAGGTGATGGGCTTAATGTTTGGTTGGATCGAACTATTGTTGATTTAAATGATAGCGAACTAGGACAAGATAAGATGAGAATATTTGAATTTGCTCATGGTGGGTTACTCTCAGTTTCTACTTCGCCTAGTAATTTTATATCTATCTTTTCAGGACAAGAGAAAGAGCTTAATATTTTTGCTGAAGTTATTGATACAAATAATACCAATATATCGATACGCAAGGTTAATGGAGTAGATTGGATAACTATTAAAGATAATAAATTATTGATAGCACCCCCTTCTGATTTAGATACCTATGGTGACTTTACTTTTAATATTGAAATCTTAGCAAATAATATAGTAATAGGTAGAACTAAGACTATAATAGTTTCTTTGGTCAAAAAAGTTGTTTTAGTTTCTGGTGAACTTGGTAGTGAGGGTGGAAAGATTGAAAATGAATGGAAAGATATTAGTATATCTGTAGATGCTAATAAATTATCACAAACATACCAAATAGAATATAATGCAGGAGTAACTACTGATGGTCGTTTAACTTTATGGGCTAAAAGTATACCAAAAATGACTATAGATGAAGAATTGTCTCTTAAATTAATACAACCAAACTATGAAATTATTAAGAAAAATTATTTAGAAATAAATATTTCTCCTAGTTTAAACACAAAAAAACTTAATCGTTCTGTTTATGATACGAACTATGCAAGTGATAGTGTTCCATCAGAATGTCGTCCTATAAAAAGAAATGTATCAAATAAAGATCAATCTGAAATGGTATGGACTGATGAAAATGGGGATAAATTAATGTTTGAATATGTATGGCAAGGTAAAGTAGCTTTATTTGATACTAATAATAAAGGCACTTTTGCAGATATACTTAATCCAACAGGTGGATTGCCAAGACTCATTCATGAAAATATTTTTAGTGTAAATGGTCATCAACCAGAAATTTTGTGTGCAAGTGCTTTAAGAAGTAAGTTTTCAGATAATACAGACATAAAGGGAAACGATGCTGTTTTATTTGTACATGGATTTATTGATACAGGAAAATTAGGTGGATACGACCATGGAACAGGAGGAGATGATCATAAAAATCCTGGAGGAGAATATTTTGATAAGTTTCCATATATTATTGATGACTATACTGGTGAATATGAAGATAAAAAGTTCATTCCTTTTGTTTTTCAATGGAGAACAAATGCACGATTTCAAGATGTAGCTAATGAACTAGGTAGAGCAATTAGAAAAATTGCCGAAAAAACAGGTAAAAAAGTACATATTATGGCTCACTCTTTTGGTGGAGTTTTAATTAGAACATTAGTACAAAATTTATCATCATCAAACTTGTATCATGGAGATTTTTCAGAAAAATATATAGCTTCAATAACAACTGTAGGAACACCTCACTCTGGTACATTTGGTAGTAAAACTGAGCTTGAATTTGATAATCAAGGCACTATTACATTTCCAGAAGGTAGGCATGGTGAAGTACTTGACTTAGCCCAAAAAACAGCCGTTGGTGCAGGTATTGATTTTTGTCAAGCTATTACATGTTATCAAACAGGCTCAAGTAAAGAAATAGAAATACATAATGATGGTATGACAACACATGTGGGAGGAACACCTTATTATGGTACAAAAAGTAAAGCAGGATATATTACATATAAAACATTTCAAGAACTAGATAATTATCCTGTGATTCCTACACAGGTTTTAATTGGATTAGTGTCACACAGTAGTTATATACAAGAAAATAATGGAGTATTTAATATTACATATAGTTTTTTAGATGGACTTGCCATGCAAAATCCAGGAGTAGGGGATAACCTTATATCCATATTTGGTCAAAGAATTATTCCTGATGGAGATCAATCTGACTTAAATGAAATGTATAGTGAAAACCCTAATATTGAAGAACATATTTTACCAATGGATGGCAGAAATAATACTTTTATCAGAGGAATTGATGATTGGATAGTTGAAAATTATGGTTTAAATGGTATTAATCATTTTGAGGTGGAAAGATATAGAGTTAATCTAGATGTTAATGACTTTACTAATTTTGCATATGCATATAATCATAGAACAGGACAATATGATTCTGGTACTGTTAATTTTGGTAAAGGTATAAGCATTTATCATCAATCAGAAGTAGGCTTACAAAATTGTATAAATAGTAAAGACTGTAATAATTCCACATGGAACTATTTTAAAACATTCGTTGATTTACATCCAGCAGATTATATTACGCAAGATGTAAATATAGAAGCTGTTGGTAAAGTTTTAGAAGATAATGGAATACCTAAGCAACCTTATACTATAAAAGTATTTGTTAATGATGTTGAAATAGCTAGTGAGGTTATAGATACATCAGACTATAATATAAGTGTCCTTTTTAAAGGTAAGACTATTGAGGAGTCTTATAATTATCATGTTGAAGTTATTCCTGCTGAGGGTTCAGGACTCAGAGGAGCTATATCTAATAAAATTGAAACAGATACAACAGTAGTAGAATCAAATTTAGCATTTAATGATATATTATTAGTTGGAACAGATTACATTACTAGTAATATGAATATTTCTCTTAAAGATGCTACAGATAATATGGAATTGAGTGACTTTAATATTTCTGTTTATGATGGAGATAATTTAATCCTCTCTGACTATACTAATACAGCATCGTATATAGCAACTGTAGGAGTGGGAGATTATACTTGTAAAGCAACAAAAGAAGGCTATAAAGAGAGTTTACCTATGCCTTGTAATGCTATAAAAGATGAAGTAACTTCATATACTATTAATATTTATCGTGATGAAGCAGTGGGTACAGCTAGAAGAATTATAGTCTTAGCTGATGATATTACACCATGGGATACTAATGCTTTTACAACTATTATGAACGAAAATGGCTATACGGAAGGTTCATTAAATGGTCAATATAGTGTGATTCCATCATCTGATATTGCTACAACTGATTTTATTGTAGGTAAAGATTTATTGATTATTATGAATGACCAAAATCAAAATTTTTATAATCTTCTTTCGACTAATATGAATAAAATAGATACTTTTGTTAAAAATGGTGGTGTATTATTATTTGAAGTTTCTGATAGAGGTTGGAATGGTGGTGAACTAAGTAGTGCAGGTATTACAGCATTACCAGGTGGAGTAACATTTGATTACAATTATGATTATACGAATATAAATGTAAATAAGACATCAACTTTAATGCTTGGATTAGATGATTCTTTATCTGGTACATATGCTAGTCATGAATCGTTCTCTGATCTACCTGTAGGTACGACAGTTTATACTACAGATAGTAATGATAAGCCAACATTAATTGAATATAAATATGGATTAGGATGGATTATTGCTACTGGACAGCCATTAGAACATGGATATGACAGGGCTTTAAGCATAGGTGAGATATATCCTAAACTATATAATTATGTTCTTGGAAATATTTCTACTAATTTAGAAACTAGAAGTTTGAATCGAAGTCTAAGAAGAAATAATATTATTCCTTCACATAAATAAATATAAAGCCACTATTAGTGGCTTTATATGGAGAAAATATGAAAAAACTAACCTTACTAATACCTATCTTACTTTTTGCTAATGCAAATGAAAAATACTACTATAAACAAAATCAAAAAATAGTTTTAACACCTATCACTAAAAGTCAAAATAGAAAATTATCTAAAATCGTCTATTATAAGACAACGGATAATTATAGAGTGGGTGTGACTAAAGAGATGATAGTCAAAATTGAAGATAGAGATATTTTAGAACACTTACTCCAAAAACACTCTCTAATACTCAAAAAAAGATTGACTTCAAGTCTCTATCTTCTTCAAGCAGATAATAAAGATAAAACACTTGATATAGCCAATAAACTTCATGATGAGATAGGAGTTTCTTATGCTCATCCTAATTTTATAAAAGAGATGAGAAGTAGATGAGGGTTTATATATGTATTGTATTGTTGTTATTTTTGACATCTTGTAGAGACAATTCTTATAACGATATAAATCAAAGTGTAGAAGAAAATAGTACTTTTGGACGAAATATAGTAGAGGATAATAACTATCTTGTTAAAGATATAGCTGATAAATATTTTTATCAGCAGTGGTATCTACATAGAGATGATGAGTTTTATAGTAAAAATAGTATAGATATAAATGCTTCTATCCATTTTGGAAGTAGTTATATATATACAGGTAAGGGTGTTAAAATAGCTATAATAGATGATGGATTG
>Ga0193965_1000703_pt1 | contig 9964 bp, 11 predicted proteins | sample FB_8_MG_FD_140330 | JGI IMG/M metagenome (GOLD analysis project Ga0193965, IMG submission 140330) | Microbial mat bacterial communities from the Broadkill River, Lewes, Delaware, United States - FB_8_MG | ecosystem: Environmental > Aquatic > Freshwater > River > Microbial mats | place: USA... | reverse complement strand
TTTGCAGTCATAACTATCACTATGCGACTACATCATGGATTGGGACACTCACCTATGAAAGAGTCTCTTCCTTGGTATCAAGCTGGAAACTGGATAGAGACTCTCCTGCCTATTGGTATCGATTGGGTTGGATTTGTCGCTCTTTTGACAGCTCTTGCATTGACCTTTGCTCTTGTATTTGGAGGGTTCAATATAGCTTCAAAAGTTGTCAATATACCATTCAAAGAGTTCTTACATCGCAACAGTTATGCTCTTGCACCTGTGATGATCATAGGATCCCTCTCCCATATAGGAACATTTTTCTTTGTGCACTATGCTAGTAATCTAGGCAATGCATGGTTTTGGATCATAGGAAGTGCTGAGACTATGTCACCGTTGGCTACTATGCGTGATGGTTGGGTGCATATCTTCTCACTCTTTGGCTTTGTCGGGGGGATATGGAGTTTGGGACTACTCTACCATCGTATAGCTGATTATCAAGTATCATTAAGCCAAAAACTAACAGCTTGGCTTGCAGGATCACTGGTAATTTGGGGATATATCTTTTTACTTGTTTTACAGATGACTGCAAGGGGGTAAGAGACTAGGCTGTCGAAAAAAGTAGTATTTCTTCTATTTTTGGGCTTATTCATGTTACAGAGTTGTAGGGTGGATGAAATCCACCATCGAATGGTGGGATTCTCCCACCCTACCTATTTGTACATTTTCTATTCAAAAAGCAGTTTCTAGCCTCTCTTCGTCTCACCGTTAAAGCTAATAATACCATACTTTAGATTTGAAACCTGTTCAAAACCTAGAGCTTTCATAGCGTGTTGTACTTGGAAACTTCTACTACCAGTATGACAATATACAATAATAGGATTCTTTTTCTTCGCATTTAAATCTTCTACTTTTGCATAAAACTGTGAAGTTGGTACAAGGGCATCAGTACCTACAATATGACCCATCTGGTACTCCATATGCTCACGCACATCTACAAGATCAAATGCTATCATACCTAGCTCTCTTGCTTCTATCAAAGCTTCTAACTCATCACCATCTAACTGCTCTTGTTTCAAAAGCGTCTCTGCTTGTTCATGCGTCAGACCTTTAGAGTGTTGGTGAACAACCTCTTCTATCTCATCTTTTACTCTTTGAGCCTCGGCATACTCTGGTGTACAGAAGATACCACAGTGGCAGAGTCCATCTTCTGGAATCTCTTTCTCTAGTGCTGGTTTACAAGGACAGATACGGTTGTCTCCTGCTTTTTGCTCCTCTTTTGTCTCACCTATAACCATAAAACATGGACAAAATCTTTTGCCATAGATAATTTTGTTACGAGCAAGACCCATAACTACACCTTCATTGACCTCTTCATTAGGGTTTTGAACAAAACCAAACTGTTTATTTACTTTATCTACAAAACTCTGTGTTTTTTCCATCTCTGCTTGAAATTCTGGTGAATTCATATCTATTGGTTGCATCAGTTTTTATCCTTTGTATTAATGTGATTTGATGAATTATCATCTTTTTGATCTATTATTTCTGTTAACTTATCAAACTCTTTAGAGAATGATTCCATCTTCTCTCCCCAACTCTCAAAAAAACTTTTTGTTTCATTGAGGTCAATTGTGAGTTTTTCATTGCTTACTTCTATACCCATAGGCTTAGTTGCTGTAAGATTTCCCTCTTTTAACTCTTTATCAATCTTTTTGGATGTCTCTTGAAAACCATCTGCTAACTCAGTAAAGAAATCTTTTGCTTTATTGGTATCGATGATAAGCTTCCCATCATCCATACTAATACCTACTTTTGATAAAGTTGAAGCATTAGCCTCTTCTCTCGCCTTTTGCTCTGCCAATGCTTGAGCCTCTAAGGCTTTCTCTTTAGCCACTAATGCCTCCTTTATCTTTTTTTGTTGCTCCTCTTTGTAGAGTTTCGCTGCTTTCTCTCTCTCCATCTCCTCTTTTGATTCACACCCTGACATCATCACTAACACAACTGTCGCTAAGAAAAAATATCTCATATTTGATGCCTTTAGAAAATTAATGGTTTTTATAGTTGTTATTATACAAAGTTTTCTGTAATAAATATAGAGATATTAGATATAAATAAATTTTAAAAGAATTTTTTATTAAAGAGAGAGTAGAGAGAGAAAAACCTATTTTAAATAGATTTTTCTTGATAAAAAGAGATTATTTATTTTTTATTTCCCGCCACACTTGCCTGCACCACATTTACCTGCACTACATTTACCTTTTGTACTATTACCATCAGCTACTGGTTTAGTTACTGGTTTGTTATCACCACCACATTTTGCTTGGAGTGTAGCTGTTGTCAAACCTAAAGCACCTAATGCAATTAGTCCTGTCATAATAATTTTTTTCATATTTTTACCTTTTTGTTTTTATATTTTTGATATGAGAGAAAACTCTCGTCTTAGACTACTCCAAGGTAGCCTTATCTATTGTTCATCTCCAAAAAGAAGATAATCCAAACTAAGCTTTCCAGCACCTAGAGAAGCAAATAATCCTAAAAACAACATATAGTAGAGAGGTATTTCAAAACCATTATCTCCTGCACTAAACCCATGTGGAAGATGAACCGTTACAATAGCAACAATCATCACTATAATTAATGGTATAGAAATCAAACGCGTAAAAAGCCCTAGAGTCAAAAGTACTACACCAACAAGTTCTGTTGTAGCTGCCATATAAGCGTTGAGAGTAGGAAGGGGGATACCTATAGACCCAAACCAACTTGCAACAGCTGTAATATCTGACCATTTCTGCATCGCTGGCTCGTAAAAACCATAGGCCAATGCTACTCTCGCAAAGAGAAGAGCCACACTTTTACCTTGTTCTAATATGTTTTTAACATAAGAGTAAGAGAACTGTACCATCTTTCACCTCCTATATGTTGACTAAAAGATATTACAATAAAAAGTATACTTGATGAAGTGTGTAACAGATGTGTAGTGTTAGGAAGTTTATTTCAACTTTCATTCTCTTTGATTTTACACTCTAGCAGTTCTTGTCGTCTATACATTCCAGTGAAAGTAAGATATGCAATAACAATAACTGTCATAAATACTATCAAACCTAAAGTACCATCTTCAGATTTAGAGAAACCACTCAACCCTGCAAAAGTAAAAAGAAGTTGGATAAGATAGAGATAGGTTACTGTAATTTTTACATTATTTTGAAAGAAACTCAATAATATATGATGGATATGACTCTTATCAGCAGAAAAGGGAGATAAACCACTTCTGATACGACGAATAAAAACAATAATAGTATCTAAAATAGGGAGTGCAGCTAAATAGAATATACTAATAGGATGGATATAGTCTAAAGCTTTAATACTAAGTAGAGAGATTAAAAAGCCCATAGTAAGACTCCCACTATCCCCCATAAAGATTGAAGCGGGGTTCCAGTTAAAGAGCAAGAATGCCAACAGAGCAGCTATACTAGTAAGACTAAGAATCAAAATAAAATTATCTTGGTGTATATACCCAATATAAGCCAATGAGCAGAGAATAATCAAACCTATCCCCCCACTCAAACCATCTAATCCATCTATAAGATTAAAAGCATTTGTAAAACTTACTACTGCCAATAGGGTAAAAGGGAAAGCAAACCATCCAAGATGGAAATCAAAACCTAAATAATTTCCAAGAGTAACAATAGCCATATCATCTATATATAATAGTGCTGCTGCGACAATAATTACTACAAATTTTGCTTTTGGCTTAATATCATGCATATCATCCCATATACCCATAGCATATACCAATAAAATACCTATAAAAGTCAAGATACTATTTTGAAAAGTAAAAAACCCAAAAGAGAGAGAGATTACAATAACACTTAAAAAGATACCTATCCCAGCACCTCTTGGTGTTATATGTTGATGTATACTTCTTTGATTTGGAATATCAACTAAATAAAATTTTTCAGCATATTTAATAATTAATTTAATGAAAAGAAGACTCAAAACAAAAGCACTAATCATTAATATAAGTAATTGATTTTCTATCAACTAATCTATCCTCACAAATTTTATTTACACTATTACTATAAAAGTATAGCTAAAAAACAAAAAAGTTTTCTCATTTTACATAACAATTGGAAGTTTTAACGCAATAACTTTAACCTTATATACTGTATACTTAACTTTTCAATGACAATTAAAGGAGTATGTATTATGAATAAAGGATTAATGATTTTTTTAGCTGTTGGGGCTTTGATGTTTTATCTCCTCACAAACTTTGTAGGAAAACTAAAAAATGAAGATGAAAGACTACTCACAAGCGATGATAGACAAGCTATGGAAGATAAAAAGTCTTACCGTAGTGATGTTGCTGGTGATATGGTTATTGTCAAGAGTAGTGAGCCTATGAAGAAGAGAATAGATTTATGGAAAAGAAGTCCTCTCCATAGTGAATATCTCACTCTCTTCCCTGATTTTTCAGAGATGACACTTTATGTTGATGACCGTGTCTATGATACAGAACTAAAAAGTGTTATACTCGATCAACTTAAAAAAGTCGAAAGTGACTTTTTTACTGGTGCCATAAGTCCTGTACAAGCTAAAGAGAATTTAGATAACATTTAAAAACTCTTTATAGAGAGCTATTATAAGCTAGTGATAGTTCTTCTCCACTCCTGTAGGTTTTTTTCAAAACCTACTCCCTTGGTCTCATAAAATTTAAAATTATGATTTAAATAAGACTGTTTGACCCAACCACCATAATCATGTGGATAGATATACTCTTTACTATGGGTTTTTATATGATTTGGTACAGGATATATCTCCCCTTTTTTTATGACCTCTTGTGCTTTGTTTATCGCTAGGTAAGCACTATTTGATTTTGGTGATGAGGCTAGATATATAAGAAGTTGAGAGAGAGATATTCGAGCTTCAGGGTAGCCTATATGTTTTACAATATTAAGTGTAGAACTAGCAAGATTGAGAGCATTTGGGTTAGCATTGCCTATATCTTCACTAGCAAGTATAGCAAGCCTCCGTGCAATAAACTCTGCTGGTTCCCCGCCCTCTATTAGTCGTGCAAGATAGTAAAGTCCTGCATCTATATCACTCCCTCTTATACTCTTTATCATGGCAGAAGTCAACTCATAGTGACTATCATCTTCACTACTACCAGCTTGAAGTGCATGGGGGCGGATATGACGCAGGGTTTCTACTCTCAAAGGTGTCTCTATAGCCATGCCACTCTCTAGTAGATTAAGCATAGCTCTTGCATCACCACTACTTGAACTTATCAAAAATTCAACTGCATCATCCTCAACAACAAATCTTTCATTTTCAATCACATACCCTAAATACTCTCTCATAGAATCATCATCTATAAATTCAAACTCAAAAAGATGAGAACGAGATCTCATAGCAGCAGTCATAGAGTAGTAGGGGTTTTCTGTAGATGCACCTATTATGAGTGCTGCGTTACTCTCCATAAAGGGCAAAAGTACCTCTTGTTGATTTTTACTTAGTCTATGTACTTCATCTATAAAAATCAGAGGTTTTTGCAAGGCATTATGATACTCTTTAAATATCTTTCGTAACTCTTCTACTTTGATAGTAGTCGCATTCATCTCATAAAATGGTCTATCAAGTGTAGAAGCGATAATGCGTGCTAGTGTAGTCTTGCCAGAACCTGGAGGACCATAAAAAAAAGTATGTGGGAGTTTGTTTGTCTCTATAAGTAAACGCAAAGGAGCATTAGCCAAAAGTAGATGCTTTTGACCAACTAATTGAGCTAGAGTTTTTGGGCGATATTTGAGAGCTAAGTTCATATTTATGGTCTCTTCCTAATTTTATCTTTTTTTAGCCTCTTTTTTCGCTGCTTTTCTTGCCTCTCTCTTTCTCTCTATCTTCTCTCTTTTCTTCTTCTCTTCATACTCTTCTTTAAGTTTTTCTTTCTCTTTCTCCTCTTTTTTTATCTCAGACTTTGTTACTTGTTTGAGGTAGCTATAGAGGTCACTGTACTCTCGTCTTGTGTAGTAACGGGTTTTGTTTGTAGGGAGGTTATTGAGTTCTATATCTCCAAACGCCACTCTTTTGAGATCCAAAACTGTAGCACCAAAGTGAGCAAAAAAGCGTCTAAGCTCTCTATTTTTACCCTCACTGATAGTTACACGAATTTTTGTATAGTTATGACCCTCTGAACGCAATTCAAAATTATCAAAAGGAGCAAACTCCATAGAGGTGATAGTACTAGAAGCATGTGCACCTGCACGAGCATCATTGAGTACCAATCCCTCTCTCATAGCACTCATCATCTCTTCACTGAGAGCTTTGTCTATTTTGAGATTATAGGTTCTAGGTAGATTACTCTTCATGAGTCTATCTGCTACCGATGGTGAGTCTGTGAGGATAAGCAATCCCTCAGATGCATAGTCTAGCCTACCTACAGGGATAAAGTGTCTAAATTTCCCTGGGAGCTTATGATAGATAGTTGTTCGTTCTCTATCATCTTTTTTTGTGACTAGGACACCTTTTGGTTTATTATAGACGATGAGTGTTAACTCTGTTCGCGTTTTAACTGCCCTACCCTTTACTGATACAAAATCATCATCTTCAACCATATACCCAAAATCTTTGATAACTTTACGGTTAATAGTCACCTCGCCCTCTTCTATAAGTTTATCTGCATCTCTTCGTGAATATTTACTGTTGTGTGATATAAATTTATTAAGTCTCATTTTTTCTTCTTGATTGTGATTTTATAGTAGTGTACCATAGCTTTACTATGGAATAGCTCTTTTTTATAAACTATATTAAACCCGAAATATGCATTAGAAATCACGAATCGAGCATTCATCGTTGTACCTATTGCATAATTCGGGTTAAATAGAGAGATTAGCTCTTTTCTTTGAGCATCTTAGCGGTTGTATCAATCTGCTTGATAAAATCCTCTTCTACACGAGAGAGTTCATTTTTTGTTTTCTCTTGATAATTTCGATACTCTTCTTGTGCTTTTTGTATTGCTTGATTGTGAGAGATTTTACCTGCATGAGTAAGTATATCTTTGCCCATCATTTTGATAAAGTCATTAAGCCTCTCAATCCAGTCACTCATATACATTGGACTTTGAGACATGGCTTGAATCTCTGCTATTTCGATATAGGCTGTAACCATTCGATTCAGCAAGTTAAGCTCATCCTCACTCAGATAGTTTTTGGCTGTTTTTACTTCTTGCTTGGTTGGTTTAGTTCCTTTGAAATTAGTCAGTCCCATATGGGGTTTGTTGCTACTTGCTCTTTGATAGATTACCTCTGCAGCAGTATTGCCATGCACAGCCCAGTGCATCTTGTTTTGTACAGTTTTAAAGAACTCAATTGATAGTTCTGATTTGGAGTCATAGTCGATGCTTGTAGCATAGATATCTAGTATCTTTCGCCAAAAGACCTTTTCACTACTACGAATATCTCGAATACGAGCAAGTAGCTCTTCAAAGTAGTTCCCACCCCCTGCATTTTTGAGTAGTTCATCATTCATTGTAAAGCCTTTGATGATGTACTCTTTGAGCCTCTGTGTTGCCCATTGACGAAACTTAGTTCCTTGTAGGGACTTGACTCTATAACCTACGGAGATAATCACATCAAGGTTATAAAAATTGGTAGGCTTTTTAGCAAATTCGGAATTTCCGAATTTCTTCATAGTATCAAACTCTTCAAGCTCACCTTCGGCATAGATATTTTTGATATGTTCATTGATTGTCGAACGAGATTTTTGAAAAAGCTCTCCCATCTGCTCTTGTGATAGCCAAACACTCTCATCTTCAAGCCGTGTCTCTATTTTGGTTTGACCATCTTCTGTTTGGTAGATTAGGATTTGGGAGTTGTTCATCATTTGCCTTTTGGATTATTGCTTTGTACTAATTAATATTTTTTCCCGCACTGCCATAGAGGGGGAATAAATATCTGAACTTCTGATTGTCATGGGTATTACACCTTGGGAGAGATGGAGTGAAAGAAAGTTTCTATATCGTTACTATAATATTTTCCTCTCAATAATTCCAAGTCAAATTATAAATAATATCGTGAACCCAGTACAATTACAGCATTATTACGACTCGCTACCGATTCTAGAAATTTGCACAAAGGGTCGTATAACCATATTTCTCCCTGCATACTTGGATAGATACTAATTAAACGATTTTCATAATTATCTTTGCCTTTATGTTTTAATTCTGATAATATTTCTTTGACTAAATTACTTCCTATAAATGAAACATGAGGTTGATCCCAATAATCATCATTTTCTGAATGAAACTCACCTTTTAATAGATGTGAAATAGGATACGGTTCATCGGGTATAAAAGCTGCCCAAGACCTTAAACAGTCTTCTGTATCAAGTTCTTTATTTGACTTTGTAATGTAGTCACCCATGCTATCGTACCAGTCTCCCTTCGATTTACATGTATGTAAAGTCTCTCGTGCAGAGTCAACTACTTCATATAAATGACCCATACCACCCATTTTAGTCCTTTGTTAATTTAGCCTTATCTTTTAATACCCGCTGTAACCAAATCATGGATATGGAGTACACCTGCTATCTTGAGGTTTTCATCTGTGATGATCAGTAGTTGTATACGATTATCTTCTATAATCTCCAATGCTTCACTCGCCAAAAGTTCAGAATTCTGATAGCTTTTTGGATTTTTTGTAGCATAGAGGAGAGCTGTTTGGTCAAGATCAAAATCATCTCGCATCAAAGCACGACGCAAATCACCATCACTTAGTAGTGCAACAAGGCTTCTTTTGGCATCTACGATAAGTACTGTACCTAGCTTCCCCTCACTCATCACTACTATAGCTTCATTAAGTGTTGTTTGTGTGTTTATAATAGGTAAGTTATCCACTCGCATCAGATCTTTTATCTTGACAAAGAGCTTTTTTCCTAGAGAACCTCCAGGATGAAAAGAAGCAAAATCTTCTGCTCGAAAGCCTCTTTTATGCATAAGTGCCACTGCAAGAGCATCACCCATTGCCATAGTAAGCGTAGTAGAAGTAGTAGGAGCAATACCAAGAGGACATGCCTCCTTTTGGACTGCTATAGAGAGTACAACATCTGCATAAGAACCTAGCGTAGAGTTACTATCTGCAGTAAGTCCAATCAGTGGTATATCAAAGCGTTTGATATGGGGGAGTATTTTGGTTAGTTCTTCACTCTCACCACTATAGCTAATAGCTAGTAGTGTATCACCCTCACCTATCATACCCAAATCACCGTGCAGAGCTTCAGTAGGATGCAAAAAAAAGCTACTTGTGCCAGTACTAGCAAGTGTTGCCGCTATCTTGGCACCTACAAGTCCTGATTTACCTACACCTGTGACTATTAGTTTACCTTTTGTTTGTTCTATAAGTGCTACTGCCTCTACAAAACTATTATCAATATGACTCATAGCACTTAATAGTGATTGGGCTTCTATCTGAAATGTCTCTTGGGCGATTTGTATAAGGTTCATTGGCTCTTCTTTTATTGATTGAAGATGATTATAGCATATATTGAGATAATAAAAGTTGGGCTATGCCCAACTAAAAGTTTAAAATTTATTTATTTTATCCTAGACATAAAATATAGTAGGAATAATAATTGGATAAAGCTTTTTCGTACGGATAACATGTTTTCGTACCATAAGTCTCACTTCATTTTCAACTACTTTAGCAGATACTACTTGATCTGGTTTTGCATTAATCAAGAAAGTCTCTATCATTACAGCTATCTCTTCAGCAAATTTTCTAGTATGCTTTTCAGGAATGACACCATGTGTAGTTACTACTGGCTTACTCAACATCTTATGTGTTTGATTAGAGATTTGTAACATTACATTGACAATACCATCAGAAGCTAGTTTTTGTCTATCTATGATAACATCATCGTGAATCTCTCTGTTATTTTGATTATCTATAAATGTTTTTCCAGTTTTAACTGTTTTTACTTTTTTGAGATACTTTGG
>Ga0193965_1000700_pt1 | contig 10029 bp, 10 predicted proteins | sample FB_8_MG_FD_140330 | JGI IMG/M metagenome (GOLD analysis project Ga0193965, IMG submission 140330) | Microbial mat bacterial communities from the Broadkill River, Lewes, Delaware, United States - FB_8_MG | ecosystem: Environmental > Aquatic > Freshwater > River > Microbial mats | place: USA... | reverse complement strand
TTTTTCAAAGAGAACTCCAAAACAAGCGTAGCGATCTTGGAGTTGTCAAAAGGTGAATAGATATCTTGTGAAAAAAATGAGTTACTCTTGTAGGATTTGAATAGAGACTTAGCATCACTTGAGGCTATAATAGTGTTTGTTTTGTCAATGAGATGTAGATTACCTTCCAATTTGAGTTCGATTTTCTTCTTTTCTAATAATATTGAAATCCTACGGTCTAAATCTTTAGAAAAAATATCATTCATAACATCAAGATGACTTATAAAGAGCATATCTCTTTTGATGGTTGCTAAATATTGGTCTATATTTTCTACACTCAAATTAAGTTGTGTTTTCATCTCATGCTCTGTATTTTCATAATATTTGTCACGAAGTATATTTCCACCATATATCATAATCAATATATAGGGAAGAATACTTACCAAAAGTATAAGAAGTATAATTTTAATTTTAAAATTCATATATGACTTTCAAATCTGAATCTATTTGTGACATTGGGAGATAACCTATAGCCCCATTGACATTTTTTATGAAAAGTTTCATTGATTTATCTGAAGATTGCACCACTGGCGGACTAATACCCTGAAAGTGCTTTTTTACCCAATATCTATTGAGCTCTTCTCTATTAAGATGCAAAATACTCTTTTCAAACTCATTTCGTATATTTAACGCTGATGACAAATTGATTGGTACTATTTTAGTACTCCCAATAAAATGTCTCTTCATAAGATAGATATCTTTGAGCTGTTTCAATGAGAGTTTCGAAACACTACTATTTTTATTGATAATAACTGCATACTCTCCTGAATAGAGTAATATATTTACCAATAGAAATATTTTGATTACTTTTGTGTATATCAAAATAGCACCGAAAAAGAGATAATAGATTTGCTCAAAGATGAATCTGAGTTCATCTGATATTCCGCTTTGAGTGATACAGAGTAGATAGGTCTAAAGCTGTATCCGATAATAGCCATATGCTCTACATTATCAATTTCATTATCATTATAGTATTCATAACGACCAATCATGGCATGATGCATATTGAAATTATATAAAGCTTGTAAATATCCTGAAAGTTTATAATTGCTTGTATTAACTATTTTATTATCTACACTATTATATGCCCATTCTGTTTGTAACATCAATAGATCACTATCATATTTTGCATTAAATTGTATAAAGTCAACATCTTTATCTTCATATTTTATCGTATATCTACCAACTGACCCACCAATATTTATCTGAGGTGAAATATCATACCCAAATGAAATACCAAAGAAGTAATCATTTGGTATATTTATATACTCTTCATCTAAATCTTTGTTGTTTTGCATAAAGAGATGGTATGTTAGGGTATTCTCTTCATCAAGATAACCAAATAAATCTACCCCAGTCAAAAGTTTTGGAAATATTTTATAACTATATATTGGATTAGAGCTAGTGTCACGAAGTACATTGATAGGTTCAAGGTTCCAGTAACCTATAGGTGTTATCTGTTTTCCTATACGAATATTAAACATCTCAGAGTAGTTATAGTTGAGATAAGCTCTCTCATAATGAAACTCTTTATCAGATGTAGAAGTATCTAGTTTATAATCTTTGACATAAAAAGGTGCTGCTTCTAGTTCGATCAAGTATGACAAAGAAGAGGAGAGCCTACCATATGCCAAAAGTGCTACATCATCCAATCTATATTGTCTCTTTAGATCACTTGTTGTGTAGTCAGTAGAAAAATAGCCACCAATATGAAGCGTATCGTCAAGCTTCAATCCTTGACCTATTTTATAAGAGTCTGCTTTTAGAAATACAAATAGCAATGCAAAAGTTATAAAAAATTTCATAAAACAGCTCTATCTATCATTATTTAATTCCTCTGCTAAAAAAAGTATTTTGTACCATTTCCATAACTTCTCTATCTTTTTCACTTGCTATCTCGCAATGATGGAGTACTGCAGCCCATCTTTTCATATCTCTTTTTAGAATTAGGATAATCTTGAGCAAAATTTGCTTTCATTAATTCTCTTTTTTTGTATGTATTATAGCTAAGAAGAGTAAAAATAAAAGGGTGGGCTTGGACATATACCATAATTGCATTATTTTACCCAAGACCGAACTTAATATATCAATATGCAATATAATCTCTTCTAAAAAAAATTTATGCCATACTCTCATCAAGGGAGATATCATGAATAACAGCAGAGGATTACTCAAAATATTTGGTAATGAGAGTGAGGATCTGGCGACGAAGTATCTTGAAGATGCTGGATATATCATAGTAGAGAGAAACTTTTATGCTAGAAAACTAGGTGAGATAGATATCATCGCTCAAAAAGATAGTATCTTGCATTTTATAGAAGTCAAAAGTGCAAAAGCAGATTTTGACCCTATCTATAACCTCACACCTAGAAAGATACGACGAGTCATCAATTCAGCACAGTACTATTTAAAAGTAAAGAATATAGATAGTGCTTTCTCTATAGACGCACTTTTAATAAGAAAAGAGTCCGTAGAACTGATTGAGAATATTACGATGTAACATACTATTGGGTATAATTATCTTTTTTATAGAGAAGGAGTTCTCAATGGAGCTTACGAAAGAACAGTTAGAACTATTTAATGAAAAAGGTTATCTGATACTGAGAGATTTTGTATCTGATAAGCAGTGTGATGCTATCCGTGATGTTGCTCAGTCACATCTCAAAAGTCAAGTAGCTCCTATAGAGACAGAATCTGAGTATAATGACAAAGATTTTGGAACACAACAGACAGTTCGTCGCTTAAGACAAGTCTATGATAGGGATGAGCTGTTTCGTGAATGGATGCGAGATATGAAAATCCGTCCAATACTTAAACAGGTATTTGGAGAGACTCCCATCATTACTTTGGCTCATCACAACTCTATCATGACAAAAATGCCAGAGTCAAGTACCCAGACATCCTGGCATCAAGATATCCGTTATTGGAATTTTAGTGATGACCGATTGGTCTCTGTTTGGTTAGCACTAGAGACAGAGAACCAAGAAAATGGTGTTTTAGAGTTCATCCCAGGTAGTCATAAAATGCAATTTACAAAAGATCAATTTGATGAAAAAGAGTATTTTTTGAGTGATTATGAAGCCAATCAAGCTCTCATCTCAACCAAAGAAAGCACTCCTCTCAACAAAGGTGATATAGTACTGTTTCACTGCAAACTACTACACAGAGCGAACAAAAACAGTACTGCCAAACCTAAGATATCATTCGTATATACAGTCAGAGCTAAATCAAATCCACCGATAGTAGATACAAGATCTAGTTCTTATCCTGAAATCATACTTGAATAATAGAGTTATAGTGTCACTTTCATTGACAAAATAAAAAATATCAGTTATAACTATACTTTCAAATCAAACATACACAATTTTAAAGATAGAATTATGTATAATATGTAACTTAAAATTAAAGGAAATACAGAATGGCAAAATATGTTGAATTAAGCAATGACAACTTTGAAGCGACAATCGCTGAGGGAATTACTATGGTAGACTTTTGGGCTCCTTGGTGTGGACCTTGTAGAATGATTGCTCCAGTAGTAGAAGAACTAGCAGAGGATTTCGAAGGAAAAGCAACTATCGCAAAAGTAAATACTGATGAAGAGCAAGATATTGCTGTAAAATATGGTATCAGATCAATTCCTTCAATTCTTTTCTTCAAAAACGGTGAAGTTGTTGACCAAATGGTAGGTGCAGCTAGCAAAGATGCATTTGCAGACAAAATCAACGCACTTTTGTAATCAAAAAGTGTTAACTAAACAGAGTAGTTTCTACTCTGTTTTACTTCATTTTTTATCCCTTTTAGCTATAATCCCCACAATTGAATGTTCAAATAAGTTTTTACGATTTAGTAATAGTTTACTTGATTATTTAATTTCAAATTAATCATACAAATAAAGGAAAAATCATGCTAGATTGTGCAATTATTGGTGGTGGACCTGCTGGACTAAGTGCAGGACTTTATGCAAGTAGAGGTGGTCTCAAAGAGGTTGTTCTTTTTGAAAAGGGTATGCCTGGTGGGCAGATAACTCAAAGTTCTGAGATAGAAAACTATCCAGGTTTTTATGAGCATGGTAAGACAGGTATGGATTTTATGGACACTTGGCAAGAGCAATGTTTTGCTTTTGGTATGACACACCGTATGGAAGAGGTCAAATCTGTACGCAAAGAGGGTGAACACTTTGTCGTTGAGATTGCAGGCAAAGACCCCGTCACAGCAAAGACAGTTATAGTATGTACAGGAAGCACACCAAAAAAAGCAGGTGTAGCAGGTGAAGATACATTTTTTGGTAAAGGCGTGAGTACTTGTGCCACTTGTGATGGATTTTTCTATAAGAACAAAGAAGCAGCCGTACTTGGTGGTGGGGACACAGCCCTAGAGGAAGCTCATTACCTTTCAAACATCTGCAGTAAAGTCTTCGTCATACATCGTCGAGATACATTTCGTGCGTCACCATCTACAGTCGACAGAGTCAAACGCACAGCTAATATTGAGCTTGTAACAGATACAACTGTTGAGGAGATACTCGGTGATGCTATGGGTGTGACAGGTCTAAGACTCAAAAACAAACTCAGTGGTGAAGAGAGTCAACTCGATGTACCAGGGGTATTTGTATTTGTCGGTCATGATGTCAACAACTCTGTTCTCAAAGATGAGTCAGGTGCATTTATCTGTGATGTCAACGACCATGGACAGGTTATCGTAGATCTTAGTATGCGTACTAGTGTAGAGGGTCTCTTTGTCGCTGGTGACATCCGTATAGAAGCACCAAAGCAGGTAGTATCTGCAGCAGGTGATGGTGCTATAGCAGCACTACAAGTGATATCATATATTCAGGAGCAAGCATAAGATGATAAAAGTAGGGATAGTAGGTAGTACTGGTAGAGTTGGTGGATTATTGATAGATAATCTCAAAGGTGATAAAGATGCTAAATTAAGTGCTGTTCATGTATTTGATAATTTAGAGAAAGAGCTTCCAGCAGATGTACTTGTAACCAATAGCATGACAGAGCTTTTAGAAAATTCTGATATTGTTATTGACTTCTCTGCACCTGTCGCTACCGAAGAGATGCTAGAGGCAGCATTGAAGAACCCAACACCTCTAGTTATTGCAACTACTGGTTTTACTGCTCATCAACAAAACTTACTTACAGAAGCATCTCGTGAGATGCCTGTACTCTACTCATCTAATATGTCTGTAGGTATAGCACTTCTCAAGCAGTTGGTTGAGAAAGTCTCTGCAACACTTGAAGATTTTGATATAGAGATAGTAGAACAGCACCACAAACATAAAGTAGATGCACCTAGTGGTACTGCTTTGACACTTGGTGAATTCGCTGCAAAGGGTCGAGGTCTCGACCTAGATGCAGTGAGAGTGAGTGGTAGAGATGGTCAAATAGGTGCAAGAACAAAAGATGAGATAGCAGTGATGGCTCTTCGTGGTGGTGATATAGTGGGGAGACATACTGTAGGATTCTATAATGATGGAGAGTTTCTAGAACTCAACCATACAGCTACTAGTCGTGATACTTTCTCCAAAGGTGCTATTCGTGCTGCAAAATGGCTAGTAAACCAAAAAGAGGGTCTCTACTCAATAAACGACTGTTTGGGAATATAAAGGAATAGTATGTGTGCAATTGTTGGTGTCTATGGTGCAAAAAATGCTTCAGAAATAGCCTATTACTCTCTCTTCGCGATGCAACATCGTGGACAAGAGTCTACAGGAATAAGTTCTGCTGATGGTGATAAGATTCATCTGATCAAAAAAAGAGGGCTTGTAACTGATGTATTTGATGATCCAAGCCTTAAACTCTTGACAGGAAACTGTGCTATAGGTCACAACCGTTACTCTACAGCAGGTTCTGACTCTATTTTGGATGCACAGCCTGTATTTGCTAGATATAAACTAGGCGAAATATCAGTTGCACATAATGGAAACTTGATAAATAAAACCGAGGTAAGAGATGAACTGATAGATAAAGGAGCTATATTTCAAACAGATATGGATACTGAAAATATTGTTCATCTTATTGCAAAGAGTGAAGAGGATAAACTTATAGATCGTATCAAAGATATGCTCACAAAGATAGAGGGTGCGTACTGTCTCGCCATTCAAAGTCGTTCAAAAATGTTTGTAGTGCGTGATAAGTATGGTATCCGTCCTCTTAGTTTAGGTAAACTTAAAGATGGTGGATATATAGTAGCAAGTGAAACTTGTGCTTTTGACCTTGTAGGTGCAAAATTTGTGCGTGATGTAAAACCAGGTGAGATGTTAATATTTGATGGTGAGGGAGAACCTAAATCAGAACAGATATTTACTCCTAATTATCACCCTTGTGCTTTTGAATATATCTATTTCTCCCGTCCTGACTCTATCATAGATAGTAAAAATGTCTATCAGATGCGTTTAAATATGGGCATTATATTGGCTCAAGAGACTCCAGCTGATGTAGATTTGGTACTCCCTGTTCCTGATAGTGGTGTAGCAGCAGCTAGAGGCTATGCAGAGGGCTTAGGTGTACCATTTGAGATGGGTATAGTACGAAACCACTATGTAGGAAGAACATTTATAGAACCTACACAGAAGATTCGTGACCTAAAAGTCAAACAGAAACTCTCACCTATCAAACATCTTATCGCAGGAAAGCGCGTAGCTATAATAGATGACTCTCTAGTGCGAGGTACTACATCCAAGCAGATAGTTCGAATGCTCAAGGAGGCAGGTGCAAGTGAAGTGCATATGCGTATCGCTGCTCCTGAGATCAAGTATCCATGCCGTTATGGTATAGATACTCCTACGAAAGAAGAGCTTATCTCTTCTTCTAAAACACCTGAAGAGATAGCTGAGTATATTGGTGCTACAAGTTTAGGTTTTATATCTATTGATGGGCTAAAAGATGCTTTGGGTAGAGAGCGTGACTACTCTTTGGTAAGTTTTGATGGTAAATATTTCGCTGGTGGTAATGAAAATAGCCCTAGTTGTAGTGATTGCTAGAATAAGGATGTCTGTTTGAAACAACTCAATACTTTTGGAAAATATCTGAAAAAAAAGTTCAAAACAAAAGTTTCTAAAGTACCTTTAGGTATCAGTGGTTTTACTTGTCCAAATATAGATGGTACAGTTGCAAAAGGTGGTTGTACTTTCTGTCTCAATGACTCTTTTAGCCCGAACTTAGCCAAAAATGCTGGAAAGATATTTCTCAATCTTGAGAGTGAAAGCAATCCATTGCTTGAGAAGCAGCTACAAGAGCTAGAAGAGCAGATAGTAACTACCAAAGAGATTATGCGTAATGAGTGGGGAACTCAGAAGTTTTTAGTCTATTTTCAAGCATTTACCAACACTTATGCCCCTTTTGAGACACTCAAAGCTCTCTATGACAAAGCACTCTCTTATGATGATGTTGTTGGCTTGAGTATAGGTACTCGTAGTGACTCAGTGACTGATGAGATACTAGACTATCTTGTAGAGCTGAGTAGAGACAAAGAGATATGGATAGAGTATGGCATACAATCTATCTATGATGAGACACTAGAAAAAATCAACAGAGGGCATAATGCACTCAATGTAGAGCAAGCGATTAAAGAAGCAAAAGCAAAAGGATTGAATGTCTGTGGACATCTGATCTTTGGATTACCTGGTGAAAACCAGGAGATGATGCTCAACTCTGCAAAAGCTGCCTATGCATGGGGTATAGACTCTGTGAAGTATCATCCTCTCTATGTTGTCAAAAACACTCTTTTGGCAAATGACTACAAAGCTGGTAGTTTTGAACCTATCAGTAAAGAGGATTATATAGATACACTTATCAAAGCTATCAAACTCAAGCCTGAGCATATCTCTATACAGAGAGTTACTGCAGGTATAGATGATGATACTCTTCTTGCTCCAGCTTGGTGTGGACTACCAAAAAATGAGATGTTACAATATATCAATGCTGCCTTGAAAGTTGAAGGTTTTGCAAGCATATAAAAGAGTTTAAACCAAATTATTTAATTATCTACAACAGTATAATGAATAATTTGGGCTAAACTATCCCTTTCAAAAACCTAAAATAATATAATCAATAACAATTTTTCATTTATTAATTAGTATTCTTAACTATAATTAATTATATAGATAGCCATAAGGAGAAGAAAATGAAAAAGATACTATTAGCGCTACTGTTAACATTTTCAATTGCTACTATCGCAGAAGCTCGATGTAATACCTTGGGAACTGTGCAGGGTTTGGATTATTATGGTGATAATTTTTTATCAGTTAGAACTGGTCCTAGTACAAGATATAGAGAGATAGACCGTGTATATAATGGTGATGTTGTCTATATATGCAAATGGCGAGGTAAGTGGCTCAATGTTAAATATAGTGCTGGAAGATATGGCTGGGTGTATGGTAAGTATATAAGAGTTAGATATTGATTATCTTAAATAAAGATTTTCAATCTTGGAACTGATGGCTTTAGCCTCATTTGTTGAGACTGAAGTCTCAGATTTGAATTCAGTACTATAAGATCTCTTCTATTTTTATAACATTCTAATTACATACTTTGGGTTAAATCTATTTAAGATATACTAGTGCATAGTATTCATTTTTCTTATAGAGGGGTATATATGCTTAAAATAGATCAGAAATTACTCATTACATCTATCATGACTCTTTTAATTGCATTTATAGCTTTTTTTATCATTTTTCAACTTCTATCATCTCAAGAGAGTGAAAAATCACTCTCCGAACAACAAGTTATACAAGAGGCAAAAGCACATTTTCAAGTCATGGTAGATACTCGTGCATGGAATGCTATCTATGGTGGAGTATATGTCAAGTCCACCAATGGGCTTGAACCAAACCCTTATCTCAAAAATAATACACTTCGTACAGATAAAAATGAAACACTTATCAAGATAAATCCTGCGTGGATGACAAGACAGGTATCAGAGATATCTAACAAACAAGATAACTATCATTTCAAAATTACAAGTTTAAAACCTATTAATCCATCGAATAGAGCTGATAAGTTTGAGACTAAAGCATTGAAATATTTTGAGAAAAACCCTAGAGAGAAATATTATTATAAGTTCAATGGAGATGAGAAAAGTTTTGATTTTATGGGAGTATTAGTTACAACAAAATCTTGCTTGAAATGTCATGAGTATCAGGGATATAAAGTAGGAGATGTAAGAGGAGGTATTAGAGTCTCTGTACCATTAAAACTACATAATGAGCAGATGGGTCTGTTAGCAGAGAAGACAAAGCATAGTATAATCATTGTTATGATTATTGCTATTATTCTTTTTATAATTGTTTATTGGTTTATTAGTATATTATACAGACGCAAATATGAGATGGAACATGCCAATGAGATACTAGAGGAGAAAGTAGCACAAAGAACTTATGATTTAGAAGTTATTGTATCACATGAACAGCATCTAAAAGATGTTTTAAAGATAATAACAGAGGTAAATGAGATGCTTATAACCTCATACTCTACAGATACTATTTTGAAAAATGCTACAGATAAACTCTCCACAAATAAAGCCTATTCATTGGTTTTAAGTGGATTAATACATGGTGATATTTTAGATATTATCTCTAAATCTTCAGAAGCAAAGAGTTTAATCACAGAAGATATCGTATCACTCAAAGAGAATGAAAACCTCAACTTTTTATTTGATGCTATACAGAAAGCTGTAAAGTTAAAACATCCTATTATAGAAAAAGTTCCTCAAGAGTCATTGGATAAGAAACATAATAAAAGAGAGTTTGACTTGGAACTCAACTGGATGATAGTTTTACCTCTACTGCATGACAATGACAATGATACATATGGGATTATCACTGTATTTTGTTCACGAGACAATGGTTTTGAGGTTGAGGAGATTAGGATACTTGAAAATATGGCTCATGATATCAGTATAGCTCTCTATTCACACAAACAAAGAGACTCTATTCTAGCTATGGAAAAAGAGAAAATAGCAAATTATGAAGAGACTATTTTG
>Ga0193965_1000699_pt1 | contig 10032 bp, 9 predicted proteins | sample FB_8_MG_FD_140330 | JGI IMG/M metagenome (GOLD analysis project Ga0193965, IMG submission 140330) | Microbial mat bacterial communities from the Broadkill River, Lewes, Delaware, United States - FB_8_MG | ecosystem: Environmental > Aquatic > Freshwater > River > Microbial mats | place: USA... | reverse complement strand
TTATGCTTATATCGTTGAAGATCCTAAAGAGCCTTGGCCAAATAATGAAGTCTTAAAAATTGGAACAGATGCTTATGCTTGGATTAGACTCTCAACTGTGAGTGTTGGATATGAAATATGGAGGCTACATAACGCTATGCCACTTCGAATGATAAATCCTCAAGGCGAGTAAAGGGATGCTACAAAAAATTTTGACTCTCTCCTTAGCACTCTCTATACAGCTTTGTGCCACAGAAGCTTTTACTTTAAAGAGTATGAAAAAATACTTGAATGAAGAGAACCCCTACGTTTATAGAGCTATAGGTAAAAAATATGTAGCTCAAGAGAAACTTAATGCTACAGATGGGCTTTTTGACACTAAAATAGTTGCAAAGTATGATGAAAAAGAATACCCAAGTTCATCTGGAACTTATTATGGAGCTTCGCTTGAAAAACCAACAGAGTTTGGAATTGATTTAAGTGCAGGGTATCGTTATGCTTATGGAACACAAGAGTACAATAATATAAAAACAGGTAAAGATGGAGAGTTTATAGTGAGTGCCAAACTTCCAATCATTACACTTTTAAACCAAATAGATGAGAGACGTCTTCGAGTGGGTCTTAGTAAAATGGATTTGAAAAATAGTGAGTATGCATATAAAGAATCGATGCGCTCTTTATATTTTCGTCTTATGAGTGATTACTACCTCCTTTTAAACAATAAAGCTCTACTTGAAATATCACATGAAATGCTTCAAAAAGTAGAAAAACGCCGTAGCTTTTTAGAATCAAATGTAGAAAAAGGAAATATGCCACAAATCGCACTTTTAGAGGCTTCCCAACAGGTTCTTAATGCAAAAGAGAATCTCCTCAATGCGACAAGAGCTTATGAAAATAAATTAACAGAACTTTTGGCTTACCTTAATCTTTCAAAAGAGCAATTTGAAGCACTCTACCATCTTCCAGAACTTCCTGAACCTTTAAATGAAGAGTTTACTTTTGATGAGTCAATTGAAGTAGCTATGCAAAAAAGAACAGACTTTAAAATCTTCAATACAGAGATAGAAAAACTTCTTTTAAGCAACAAAGATAATGAAAGAAAAAAATACCCCAAAGTAGATTTAGGCCTTTATGGGATCCAAGACCTCAATGATGAGAGTGGATTTAAACTCTCCCTTAATGTCAGTTTTCCTTTTGCCCAAAGTGAGTATCGTGCTAAAAGTGCAGAGATACAAGAGAGTATAAAACTCATAAATAGCGAAAAACAAACAAGAATAATCGAGCTTAAGTCTGATCTTTTAAACATTATTAACTCTTTAAGGCTTATTAAGCAAAATCTCCAAAATGCAAAAGAGCAGACTATCTTATTAGAAAAGCTTGAATTGGCTGAGAGACGAAAGTATGAGTTAGGTTCAAGTACCCTCTTTTTGCTAAATCAAAGAGAGATATCAACCATGCAATCAAAAAGAAAAATTATAGAATATAAATTTGAGCATCAACTTCTTTTAGAATCATACAAACGTATACTCAACCTCTACACATCAGAGAGTTAAAACACTTTTTTGTTATAATAATATAAATAAAAAGGAAGTTTTTAATGACAGAGATAGAATATAAAATCTACATTGATGATGTTGTGAGACGTGTTGAAGCAGCTAGACTTAAAGTGAGTGGACACCATATAGTAAAAACCATTGCAGTAAGTAAGTACTCTACAAGTGATGAGATTGCAAAGCTTTACAATATTGGTCAACGTGCTTTTGGTGAGAACAAAGTGCAAGACTTAAAAGAAAAATCGCAAACACTTGAGGAGCTTCCATTAGAGTGGCACTTTATAGGTAACCTTCAAAAAAATAAAATCAACAATCTTTTAGATATAAATCCTACTCTATTTCATGCTCTTGATTCTTTAGAACTAGCAGCAGAGTTACAAAAGAAGTTAGTAGCTAAAAATATGCAACTTGATTGTTTGATGCAAATCAACTCAGCCTATGAAGACTCAAAACATGGCTTTTTACCCGAAGATGCAAAAGCTGCATATGAAAAAATTACTGCAGAGTATCCAAATATACATCTCAAAGGTGTGATGAGTATAGGTGCTCATACTGATAACAAAGAACTCATCAAAAAAAGTTTTGATACTACATATGAGATATACAAAAGTTTACCAGATGCTACAATCTGTTCTATGGGTATGAGTGCTGATTTTGAGCTTGCCATAGAATGTGGTTCTAATATGATAAGACTCGGTTCTATTATGTTTAATAAGTAACACACAATAAGATTATTAAATATCTCTTTGTCTTAAAAAATATCAAAGGCGCTAACAATGAATACAAATAAAAAAGTTTTACTTATAGTTTTTGGTACGCTTAGTTTACTTTCTGCCGCCATCATTATAAATGTTTGGATTCATTTCATAGATTATGGAAACAAAGCAACAATTGAAAAAGCTAATTCGATTGCTGAATCTGTGCGAGATGGTCTTACTGCACATATGGTTCATGATGCCATGGATAAAAAAGCGATGTTTTTAAGAAATACAATCAAGCATCAAAATGTAAAAACATTACGTGTAATAAGATCGTACAAAAATATGATAAACTTTGAAAATGACAAAGTAGAATATACATCTTACGATGAGATTGAAAAACAGGTTCTTAAATATGGCAAGCCCATTAGTAAAATTGAAAAAGATTTTTTAAGAATTACTATTCCCTACATTGCACAACCAACTTCTGAACCTGATTGTTTAGCCTGTCATACCTCAATTAACTATGGTGATGTTCTTGGTGCAATAACTTTAGAATTAAATATAGAAGAAGTAAAAGAGACAACCTTTAAAACTATTTTAACTATTGTAAGTATTTCTCTCCTATTTTTATTTATCTCTTATCTTATAGCTATATATTTTATAAAGCCTTATATCAAACTGTTTGATGACTTAGAAGAGGGAATTAGTAGAGCATATAAGGGTGACTTTACACATCAAGTAACCACAAACCTTTCAAACGATGCAGGTAAAGTTGCTAAAAGATTGAATGACCTTTCTGAAATATTTAAATTTAAAAAGACTATAGAGCTTGATGTAGATACATATACAATTTATGAACGCCTTTCTCACGTCTTAGAAAAAAATTTCAATATTCAGGAATATCTGATGTTTGAAAATAATATTAAAGAAAAAACGAGAGAAATCGTGTACAAATCAGCTAAAGCTAATCATATAGATAGTCAAGAGCTTGAATCCTCAAAGGAAATATGCAGAGCATTTAGAACCGGGGACAATATATGTTCAACTGATTTTCATAAAGTATGTAAACTCTGTTATACAGAGGAAAAAGAGACTCTATGTTTACCATTTAATATTTCAGAGGAACTCACACTAACTCTTCTTATCTATGTTGATTCCCAAGAAGAATTATTAAGAGTCAATAAGCTCATCCCTATTTTAACAAACTACTTCCAATTAGCCGAGCCTGTATTGCAAACAAAAATATTAATGAATCAACTCCATAAGACTACCCTCATCGATCCAATGACCAGACTACATAACAGAAGATTTTTAGATAACTATTTGGAACACGAGATTAAAAAACATCAAAACTTTTCAATTATGATGGTAGATATAGACTTTTTTAAACAGGTCAATGATACTTATGGTCACAATGTTGGCGATCAAGTTATAAAATCTGTTTCAGAAGTTTTAACAAACAACATTAAAGGTTCTGATTATGCTATACGCTTTGGTGGAGAAGAGTTTCTACTTATAACTTTTGACACAACACCAGAGGTATCAATCAAAATAGCAAACAATATTCGAAATGAGTTCGCAGCAAAAATTTTTAAAGCTGACAAAGAAAGCTTTAGTAAGACACTCAGTGTTGGAATTGCTAATTTCCCGGATGATTCATCTTCCCCTTGGGAATGTGTGAAATTTGCCGATGTAGCTCTTTATTTTGCAAAAGAGCATGGTAGAAATCAGGTAATAACATTTGAATCTAGTATGTATAAAGAGGAGTTAATATAAACTACCAAAACCACAAAACCTGACGATAAAACTAAGCAAAAAGTCTACTTAAATCGTCAAACTAATCTCTATTTTCATATCAAACCTTTACATCTTTGGCTATTATTTTACTTATGGTTAGCATTAAAAAAATATATATGTTTTACATTGATGGTTTTAAAAATATGAAACTTGGAAAAACTCTGTGGAAAATCATATTTATAAAACTATTTATCATCCTCGTTATTTTGAAGTATTTTGTACACGATACAAACTTTAAAACTGAATATAAAACAGACATTGAAAAATCTAACTTCGTATATGAAAATCTAAAAGGAAAATAGATGGAAGAACATTTAGTAGACTGGTCACGTGCACAGTTTGCCTTAACGGCACTCTATCACTGGTTATTTGTTCCACTTACACTAGGACTTGGATTTATAGTTGCAATAATGGAGACTATATATGTAAAAACAGGCAGTGAGTTTTGGAAAAAAACGACAAAGTTTTGGATGGGACTTTTTGCGATTAACTTTGCTATAGGTGTAGCTACGGGGATTATTATGGAGTTTGAGTTTGGCACAAACTGGGCAAACTACTCTTGGTTTGTTGGCGATATCTTTGGTGCTCCTCTTGCTATTGAAGGGATTTTGGCCTTTTTTATGGAATCAACATTTTTCGCTGTTATGTTTTTTGGTTGGAATAAGGTAGGTAAAAAATTTCATCTTCTCTCTACATGGCTTGTAGCAATAGGCTCTAACCTCTCAGCACTTTGGATCTTAGTTGCAAATGGTTGGATGCAGTATCCAGTAGGAATGAGATTTAATCCAGACACTGTGAGAAATGAGATGCTAGATTTTTGGCAAGTACTGCTTTCTCCTGTTGCAGTAAGTAAATTTTTACACACAATTGGGAGTGGATTTGTAATGGCCTCACTCTTTGTTGTTGGTGTAAGTGCTTGGTACTTACTCAAAAATAGAGATATTAAGTTTGCTAAAAACTCTATGCTTGTTGGGGCCACTTTTGGTCTTGTTACAAGTCTGTTTTTAGTTTTAAGTGGCGATGAAGCAGCTCACCAAATGGCACATAAACAACCTGTAAAACTTGCAGCAATGGAGGGTTTATATGAGGGTGAACATGGAGCTGGTCTTGTAGTTTTTGGAGTACTAAATCCTAATAAAACTGTAGCAAATGATGAGCATGAATTTTTATTTGACATCGAAGTTCCTTATATTCTCTCTATTTTAGGATATCACGAGCTAAATGCTTACGTACCAGGGCTTAAAGACTTGGTATATGGAAACAAAGAACAAGGGATAATGAGCGTAGAGGAGAAAATGGCAAAAGGCAAAATTGCCATCGCTTCACTTGAGGCTTACAAAGAGGCTAAAAAAGCAGAAGATGCACAAAAAGCACACAATGCAAGAGTTTTACTTGAAGAGAATATGCCTTACTTTGGGTATGGCCATATTAAAGCACCTGAAGATGTAGTACCTCCAGTAGAAACAACATTTTATGCTTTTCATATTATGGTGTACCTCGGTGGATGGTTCTTAACTCTTTTTGCTCTTGTGCTTTTTTTACTTACAAAAAAAGATATCTTAGAGTACCGTTTAGTTTTATGGGCAGCTTTATGGTCTATACCTTTAGGGTATATTGCTGGTGAAGCTGGATGGATTGTAGCTGAAGTTGGTCGTCAACCTTGGGCTATACAAGATTTAATGCCTGTAGGTATTGCAGCAACGCACATCTCAAGTACAAGCGTTATGATAAGTTTTGCACTCTTTGCAGTGCTCTTTACTACGCTTTTAATTGCAGAGATAAAAATTATGACTACGCAAATAAAAATTGGACCAGAGGGGGGACACTAAGATGGGTTTTGGTGATTTAAGTTTATTAGAACTACAACAACTTTGGTGGATTATAGTCTCTTTACTTGGTGGTCTTTTTGTATTTATGATGTTTGTGCAAGGTGGGCAAACACTTTTAAACAAGCTCTCAACAACTGAGACAGAAAAAACAATGTTAGTCAATGCCATTGGTAGAAAATGGGAATTAGGCTTTACAACACTTGTGCTTTTTGGTGGAGCACTTTTTGCTGCTTTTCCACTCTTTTATGCTACAAGTTTTGGTGGAGCTTATTGGGTTTGGATGGCAATACTATTTTGTTTTATTATTCAAGCTGTAAGTTATGAGTACAGAACAAAACCAAACAACTTCTTAGGTCAAAAAACTTATGAGTTCTTTTTACTTGTGAATGGAACACTCGGTGTGTATCTGCTTGGTGTAGCGATTGCAACATTTTTTAGTGGGAGTGAATTTATGGTTGACTCAAACAACTTCTCTCATTGGCAAAACCCATTGCGTGGACTTGAAGCACTTGCTAATCCATATAACTCTTTACTTGGATTATCACTTGTATTTTTAGCTCGCATTAGTGGTGCACTTTATTTTATAAGCTACATAGAGCATGACGCCATTAGAGATAGAGCTGTTGAGTCTATTAAAATCGATATGATATTTTTCCTTGTATTTTTTATAGCTTTTGCATTTTGGACACTCAACTTAACTGGCTATGCAATCGATACTAATGGCGTCATAGTGTTAGAGAGTTATAAATACTTACACAATTTTTTAGAGATGCCTATAGTGCTTGGTATGTTCTTACTTGGTGTAATAATGGTTGTTATAGGTGTATTTGTAGCTATCACTTATAAAAAAACATGTTGTATTAAAACAACTGGTGCAGGAATAGTACTTACTGTTATGGCTGTACTTTTAAATGTAGGGCTTAACAATACATCTTTTTACCCATCTAGCTATGATCTGCAAAGTTCACTCACTATCATGAACTCTGCGGGGAGTCACTACACACTTACAGTGATGAGCTACGCAGCACTGATGGTCCCTTTTGTACTTGCATACATCGCTTTTGCTTGGTACTCGATGGATAAGGTAAAAATAACAAAAGAAGAGATTGAATCCCCTGATTCACACAACTACTAGGAGTTAAAAATGGATTACATGTACGAACTTATTTGGTTCTCTTTATGGCCAATAGTGATCTATATATCATATAGACTTGTTTTAAGAAATGTTAAAAAATTTGAGTTTAAGGATTAATCATGAAAATAGTTATACCAGTAGATACAGACAAACAAACTATAGTAAAACGTACAGGGCAAACCCCTTTTTTTGCTATATACGAAGATGAAAAATTTGTAAAAGTGATTGGGAATGGTCATGGTGATGGCCATCACCATGACCACACTCATGATGCACATGGGCATAAAGATGATGAAGAGCATGTAGCTGGTCACAAAAAAGATGTAATGGCACTTGCAGGAAATGATGTAATTTTAGTAAGAATGGTAGGAGAGCATATGAGAGAAGCTCTTGAGTCTATTGGTTTAAAGGTAAAAAAAATAAGAGAAAAAGATGGTCTTAGTGCAGATGAGGCTATAAAAAGTTTTTTAAGTAAAACAGATAAACAGTAGAATACAAAAAACTAACAATTATAGAACTCTTTTTCTATACCTCACTGCATTGCTTTGTGGATTATCGATTAGGTTTTTTTGATACTCTATCATCTTAAAAAAAGGGTTTAAAAACCCTTCAAACTCTTTTTGCTTAATCTTCTCTATACCCCATTTATCAAGCAGTTCTAAGACAACAAGAGTTGATTCTATGGTTGAGAGGTAATTACTTTGAGGTTGTACTTTTATCTCATATTGTGATCTTTTATCAGTTGTAAAACTCATGTGCTTGAGTTTGTTTAGGTTTTGACTGAGAGTAAAGATTTTTTTTGTACAAGCCCAAGTGGAGTCTATAAGAAATATCGCTATAGGTTTCTCTGTTTTGTTATTTTCATATGGAGATTTTTCACTCAAATCAATGGCGTCAGAGGATGGAAAAAGAATGTAGCTCTCATGTGAAGCTATAATCTCATTTATACGTTTATGCTCTGAGAAATCTATCCCCATAAAAACTTCAGAATTACTAAGACTAAGGTGTGTAAAAAAGCCTGTATTGTTTTTAACCTTTTTAAACTCTTTTGGATGCATCAATATAACAAACTTTGTGTTTGTATCAATAGCGTCAATATAGCCACACATACAAGAGCTTTTTGGTCTATAACATTTATAACACCGCTCCCTATCTCCGTATATAGTTTTCAAAGTCCTAAACGTCCACCTAATCTAGTTGTCAATGGATTCATAATCAACATTTGCGAACTCCATCTGCTAAGTTCTAAATCTCCAAGGCTTAAAGTTTGCGCTTGTCTTGCAACTCTTTGTATACTTGGTTTATCTTCTACGGTAGCTCTGAGTATATTCATAAACTCATGATTTGAAAATCCATACACATAAGAGAAGTTTTCCGCATCATTACTTGAGATGATTATGTTAATAAAAAGTTTATTTTCAAGTTCCAACTGAGCAAAAATTAGATTTTTATTTTGCCATACAACTTGCATATCTTTAGTTGCAAAAATATATTGTATAGTGTTTGTAAGAGTATATTTGAGTGTGTAGTTATTATTAATGTCAACTTCTTCATAAAAAATAATTCCGTTCTCATCTTGAAATTTATACCTGAAAACATTAAGAGGTCCATACACAAAATTACTTTGCTCCAAAATATTTGAGCTTAAAGTGTTCTGCTCTTTATCTATACTCAAAATAAGCTTTTTATCATCATTGAGACTCAAATTATTCACTGTACAGCCTGTAAAAAGTAGTATGAGTAAACTCAAAAAAACACTTTTCATAAAGTTCCCTCTTCTTTTACTTCTCAAAAAATGAGTCGTTTTGTAAAATAAGTTCTAAATCTGCAGTTTTAACAGGCTTAGAATAAAAATAGCCTTGAATATTTGTACATCCGTTTTCGCTTAAAAAGTTTATCTGCTCAGTAGATTCTACACCCTCTGCAATTACATTCAAATATAGACCCTTAGCAAGTAATAAAATTGTTTTTACAATCTCAACATCTTCAAGATCATAAGGAAGACCATCTACAAAAGATTTATCGATTTTGAGTTTACTGAGTGGAAGATGTTTCAGATAAGCTAAAGAGGAGTAACCTGTACCAAAATCATCTATAGCTATCTCAATCCCTAAAGCTGTAATCTCTTGAAGTTTTTTTATGGAATAATCATAATTTTTCATAACTTGACCCTCTGTAAGTTCAAGTTCTATCCACTCTACTTTACATTTTGTTTCCAAGAGAATATTTTGAATCATTTTCACAAAATCATTTCTTTCAAGCATTTTCATTGAAAGATTTAAAGCAAGCACTCCTGGCTTATAACCCTTTTCATATAAACTAACAATTTGTTTTATTGCTGTTTTCATAACCCATTCATCAATAAGGTCTATTATCCCAATCTCTTCAGCAAATGGTAAAAACTCACTAGGAGAAATAAAACCTTTAGTTGGATGGTTCCATCTTACAAGTGCTTCAACACCTGTCATGTTTTTAGCAATGGCGTCAACTTGTGGCTGGTAATAAACAACAAACTCATTATGACTTAGGGCGTGATGTATCTCTTTTTCTATCTCTAGGCGTCTTAAACTCATAAGTGTAAGTTCAAAAGAGTAAAACTGGTACACACCGCGTCCTAAAGCTTTTGCCTTGTACATAGCAGTGTCTGCATATTTTATAAGATTTGCTTTATCTTTTGCATCTTCTGGATACAAACTAATCCCAACACTACATGATACATGAAACTCTTGTTCTGCTATAGTAATTGGTTTTTTTATCACCTCTATAAGTTGTGTAGCAATTGAGTTTATCACCATTTTTTCACTAATATCTTCTAAAATGATTGTAAACTCATCGCCACCAAGTCGTGCTACTGTATCTTCTTCTCTTACAATTGTTTTTAATCTACTGGCTATAACTTTTAAAATCTCATCACCATAATCGTGTCCGAAAGAGTCATTAATATGTTTAAACTGATCTAGATCTATAAAAAGCAGTGCTAAGAGATGCTCATTTCTTTTTGCTTTTAAAATCGCATGATCAAGTCTATCTTGAAATAG
>Ga0193965_1000698_pt1 | contig 10040 bp, 10 predicted proteins | sample FB_8_MG_FD_140330 | JGI IMG/M metagenome (GOLD analysis project Ga0193965, IMG submission 140330) | Microbial mat bacterial communities from the Broadkill River, Lewes, Delaware, United States - FB_8_MG | ecosystem: Environmental > Aquatic > Freshwater > River > Microbial mats | place: USA... | reverse complement strand
GAGTTCCTTTCATCTTTAGATATATTTTTGTTTTTTACAATCATAATAATTTTATCTAATTTCTCTGTAAAATTATTTTTTACATAGCTTACATCAGCACCATTTGCATTTAATATTGTTGTAAATATAAATAAACCAATTATTAAATATATTTTTTTTATCATCTCATATCCTTTAGTTTAGTTTGATATATTTTATCTAATTAATGATTAATTTTAAATTTTTAAGATAAAAAAGGTATAATGATACTCTTATAAATAGTTAAAAGGTTAGAATTGAAGGTTATATTATTAATATTATTAAATATAAGTATCCTTTTTGGGTCTTATGTTCAAGAGGAGATATGGTGGAAAGGTGATTCTTTATTAACTTTTTTTAAAAAGCACAATATAGATAAAAACCTTTATTTTAATTTATCAAAAACAGATAAAGAGTTATGTTCGGAGATAAATGCAGGTGTTAGGTATGAGGTGTTTTATGATGATGAAAATATAATAAATCAGATACTAATACCTATTAGTGAAGAGATGCAAATACATATTTTTAAAGACCTAGATAATAAATTTGCTTTAGATATTATACCAATTGAGTATCAACAAACATTTCAAACAATATCAATGCCAATTACAAGCTCTCCATATCTTGATATTGTAAGAAACACAGGTAATAGAGCTTTGGCTAATGCATTTATGTTAGCTTTTAAAACAAAAAGAGTAAATTTTAAAAGATTAAAAAAAAGTGATAATTTAGCAATTAAGTTTAAACAAAAGATTAGAAATGGAAGATATTTTGGAACTCCTGAAATAATAGGTGCAATTCTTGAAGTAAGAGGTAAAAAACATTTTATATTTCAAAATCCAGATGATGATAGATATTATGATAATAATGCAAAAGCTTTAGTTAAAACAAAATTTATGACCCCTTTGAGATATAAAAGAATATCTAGTCATTTTACATATAAAAGATGGCATCCTATTTTACATAAATACAAAACACATCTAGGTGTAGATTTTGCAGCTCCAACAGGTAGGGAGTTAAAAGCTACAGCAGATGGTAGAATTATACATTTAGGTAGAAAAGGTGGATATGGTAAAACTATTATTATTCGTCATAAAAATGGTTATAAATCACTTTATGGACACTTGAGCAAATATAATAGAAAATTAAGAGTTGGTTCAAGGGTTAAACAAGGTGATTATATAGGAAATGTTGGAAGTACAGGAAGAAGTACAGGACCACATCTTCATTTTGGAATATATAAAAATGGAAGAGCTATTAATCCATTAAAATTATTAAAAACAAATAAGAAAAAATCAAATGGTAAATTAAAAACAAAATATATACAAGTAGCAAAAAAGATAAAAAAAGATCTTCTAAAAGTACTTAAAATAAAACAAGTACCTATGAATATACAAGAGTTTAATAATGTGGATAAGATGCCAAAAAGTTATTTGAGTTTTGATAATAGTATGAGAGAAAATTATGGAAAAATTTAATTTAAAAGAGATTATAGAAAGTAATCAAGCAGTTATGGTATATTTTGGTGGTCAAAATTGTGGTGTTTGTAAAGTATTGCATCCAAAAATAAAAGATAGTTTTGAAAAAGAGTTTCCAAATATAAAACAAGTTTATATAGATATTGAAGAGGATAGAACAACTGCTATAGAATATAATATATTTGCAATACCTACAATTATTATATTTTTTGAAGGTAAAGAGTTTATTAGAAAAAGTAGAAATTTATCAGTTCAAGCTTTTATAGATGAGGTATCAAGACCTTACGGTTTATTTTTTAATTAGGAGAGTTATATGAAATCATTTTTAATGTGGATGTTTGGTATATTTATTGTTTTACAATTTATACCCATTAATATAGAAAACCCAAAAACAGATAAAAAGCTTGAAATTAAAGTAGAGCCAGAGATAATGGCTATATTTAAAAAATCTTGTTATGATTGTCACTCAAATGAGGTTAATATCCCTTGGTATAGTAAAGTAGCACCAATATCTTTTACTATCTCAAGACATATTGATTTAGGTCGTAGATGGTTAAACTTTTCTGTTTGGGAGAATTATACACAAGAGGAAAAAGATAGAAAATTAGAAGGTATATATAGAACTGTATATAAAGCTATGCCTTTAGAGTCATACACATCTATGCATAAAGATGCTATTTTAACAAAAGATGAGATAAAGTTAATTAGAGATTGGACTGGAAAAGCACCATTTTAATAAATCTAATATATAATATAAATAGGTTCAAATACCTATTTATTTTTTATATTCTATAAGGTTTAATAGTTTCTTTACTAAATATTTGATTTATAGCTTCTGGTACAACTAATTTTAGTTTTCCAAATTGATAAGGTTCAAAAAATCTAACATACTCAAAACTACCCTCTTCATCTCTTACACCATCATATATAAATGCAATATCTTTACCTGCTTTTTTAGACCATTGAGCTATATTTGTAGCATATAAAGCTATATTTGTATGATGTCTATCTATTTTATGTCCCCATGCAAAGAATATAAACTTTCCATTATAGCTAATATTTTTATAATCTTGAAAATTATCAGTTTTCGCAAAAACAGTCAAAAGATTTGTATGTAATTTTTCTAAATCCATATCTAAAATTTCCATAGCTTTTGTAGGTTGGATATTTTTTTTATTATAATTAAATAGATATTTAACCTCTATTAACTTACCTTTATATTTATGTTTTAAAGCTTTTGATATTATTCTAACTGGGTCTTCTATCTCTAGTTCATGAAAATTATCATCAAATACAAAATCTTGATAAGCAAGTTTTTCTTCTAAGTTATATCCTAAAGGTACAGTTGCTGGATTATGTAAAAAAACTGTACCAGCTACATTTTTATTTTTTTTCTTTAATAAAAGGTTCAACTCCTCTATGGTTAATTTTTCATCTTCACTTTTATTTATATAGATATATGCTTTAGTTATATATTCTAAATCATGAAGAGATTTTATTTTTCCAAAAAACTGCATTATATTATTTTTCCTAGTTGTTCACCTGCTAATAGATGAAAGTGTAGATGCTCAACTTCTTGACCACCCTCTTTTCCAATATTTGTTATTAATCTATATCCATTATCTTTTATATTAAGTTTTTTTACTACTTCTTGAATAAAACTTGTCATATTTGCCATTGTTTGAGGACTAACTTCATTAAATGAGCTAATATGAGCTTTTGGTATAATTAAAACATGTATTTTAGCTAAAGGTGATATATCATTAAATGCTAAAAACTCCTCATTTTGGACTACTGTTTGATTTGGTATTTTACCATCTACTATATTACAAAATATACACATATTTATCTCTCCTATTTTTTATATATGAAAGTATAACCAAAGTATAATAAAAATTTGAGTATAATCGTGTAATATTATAGAATAAAAATAGATATTTAATATAGTTAAATATCAAATAGGAGATAAAATTGAATCAATGGTTAGATAAGATAAGCAGTAGTGAATCTTTAGAACAATTAGAATCATATCGTATAGAAATTTTAGGTAAAAAAGGTGTACTTACACTTGAATTTGCTAAAATGAAAGATGTACCTAATGATGAAAAAAAAGCATTTGCTCAAAACTTAAACAAACAAAAAGCATCTATTCAAAAAGCTTTAGATAGTAGAAAAACAGTTCTTATGGCTGAAGAGTTGCAAAGAGAGTTAGAGTCTGAGAAAATTGATGTAACAAAATTTAGTTCAAGTTTTACTACAGCATCTAAACACCCTGTATCTGATACAATGGAAAGAATTACTAAATATTTTCAAAATTTAAATTTTAGCATTGAAGAGGGACCTTTAGTTGAAGATGATTTTCATAATTTTGAAGCTTTAAATTTACCAGCATATCATCCAGCTAGAGATATGCAAGATACTTTTTATTGTAATGATGGTGCTGTTTTAAGAACTCATACATCTCCTGTTCAAATAAGAACAATGCTAAGAGAAAAACCACCTATTAAAATGATAGCACCAGGTACTGTTTTTAGAAAAGATTTTGATATAACTCATACACCTATGTTTCATCAAATTGAGGGTTTAGTTGTTGATAAAGAGGGTGTAGTTTCTTTTGCAAATTTAAAATTCATTATGGAAGAGTTTTTACATCATATGTTTGGAGATGTTGCAGTTCGTTTTAGACCATCTTTTTTTCCATTTACAGAACCATCTGCTGAGGTTGATATATCTTGTAAGTTTTGTAAAGGTAAAGGTTGTAGAGTTTGTTCACATACAGGATGGTTAGAAGTATTAGGTTGTGGAGTAGTTGATGAAAATGTATTTAAAGCAGTAGGGTATGAAAAAGTAAGTGGATATGCTTTTGGTTTAGGGATTGAGAGATTTGCTATGCTTATACATGAAATTGGAGATTTAAGATCTCTATTTGAGAGTGATATTAGACTTTTAGGACAATTTAGATGATAATTACAAGAGAATGGATACAAGAATATATAGATATATCAAACATAACAACGGCTGATATTTGTAAGGCTTTAAACTCAATAGGTTTAGAAGTAGATAGTTTAAATATAATATCTATACCAAATGGTGTGGTTATTGGAAAAGTCACTCAAAAAGAGAAGCATCCAGATGCTGATAAATTAAATATTTGTCAAGTTGATTTGGGTACAAAGTCTGTTCAAATTGTTTGTGGTGCTAAAAATGTAGATGTTGGACAAATTGTACCAGTTGCAACTGTTGGGACTATATTAGGTAAAGATTTTGAAATAAAAGAGGCAAAACTAAGAGGTGTTGATTCTTTAGGTATGATATGTAGCTCTACAGAGATAGGATTACCAAAAATGAATGACGGTATTTTAGTTCTTGATGAGTCTATTGGTGATTTAATTATAGGAAAAAATTTAAGTGAATATCCACTTTTAAATGATGAGATAATAGAGATAGAGCTTACTGCAAATAGAGGTGATTGCTTAAGTATACACGGAGTAGCAAGAGAGCTTAGTGCATATTTTAATATCCCTTTAAAAAATATAGAATATAAAGTTGTAACAAATAATAAAGGTATAGGTCAAGTTTTTGAAGTAAATTACGATACTAATTGTAAATCAAATCTTATTTATAAAGCAGTAGATATTAGTGAATTTAAATTAAATTTATTAAATAACATAAGAGTTGCTATAATAGGAAAACTAAAAAATACAGATATTGAAAATGCTATAACATATACCACTCACCATACAGGAGTTTTATTAAATGTTTATACAAAATCTGTAGCTAGTGATGTAACATCTAATTTAGTTTCTTTAAAAATAAAGCAAGATGAAGATGGTTTTGATATTGTAAGTGGAAAAGTTCCATTAAGTACTATTGGTATAGATGCAGGAAGTATTACTACTGTAAGTGATGAGGTTATTATTGAAGCTAGTTATATAAATCCAGAAGATTTATCTCAAAAAGTTTTTGATAAAAAGAAAAAAACAGGAGAAATTTATTATAATGCCTCAAGAGGAAGTGAACCAAATCTTAACTTTGGTATAGAAAATATAATATCTTTATTATCTATAAATGGCTCTACTGTATATAACGGGAGTCAAGATTTTATAGATGAGATTCCTTTAAATATAATTACTATTAGTTTAGATAGAGTAAATAATATTATAGGACAAGAGTTAGTAAGAAGTGATATAACAAAAATCTTAACATCTTTAGGTTTCTTAATTAAATTAAATAATAATGAAACATTAACTATTACAATTCCACCTTATAGACACGATATTAAAAATATAGCAGATATAACAGAAGAGATAGTAAGAATTATAGGTATTGATAATATTGTTTCTAAACCTTTAGTTTTTGAAGAGTTAAATAATATTACTAATAGTTCTATAAAACTAGATATTAAAAATGAGATAAGAACAAAAGCTATATCAAATAGTTTTTTTGAAACTTTAACTTATGTATTTACAAATAGAGAACTATTACAAAAATATAAATTTCCAGTAGTTGATACTAAAAAAGATATTATGAACCCTATTGTAAATGAGTTAAATACTTTTAGAACAACTTTGGCTATAAATTTAGTACAAGCAGTATCTCATAATTTAAAACAAAATTATAAATCTATAGGATTATATGAAATTGGTACTAAGTTTAATCAAAATAGAGAAGAGAGTAAATCTTTAAGTTTGATATTTAGTGGAGATAAAGAGTTTGAATTAATTAAAAATAGTGGAAAACCTACACCTATAGACCTATTTGGATTTGCAAATAAAATATCAAATATTATAGGTGATATAGAGCTTACCCCTATGGAAAACATATCAAATGATTTTATACACCCTTACCAAAATGCAAATATTATTTTAGATAATAAAAATATAGGTATATTATATAAGCTACACCCTAAAGTTGCTCAAGATTTTGATATATCAGCAGATACATTTTTGGCAGATATAAATTTTGATGAGTTAAATAATGATATAATATTAGCAAGTAATATATCAAAGTTTCAAGCTTCAAAAAGAGACTTAAGTATTATAGCTCCTAAATCGTTAGAATATATAAATATAAAAAGAGTTATAAATAGTTTAAATATAAAAGAGATAAAACAATTTAATTTAGTGGATATTTATAGTGATGAAAAACTAGGTGATAATGAGAGTCTTACAATAAAGTTTGTATTACAATCAGAAAACAAAACTATGGAAGAGAGTGATATTAATAATATTATGGATACTATTTTAGATGAGTTAAAAGAGAAGTTAAATGTAGGTATTAGATAAGTATGAAAAAGTTATCTATATCTAAACTATCAAAACCATTTCAAGTAGAGATTGATAATATTGCTAGTGATAAATCTATATCTCACAGATGTGCTATGTTTTCTTTATTAAGTGATAAACCATCTACTATAAAAAATTATCTTCGTGGTGAAGATACTATGGATTCATTAAGAATAGCTCAAAAATTAGGAGCTACTATTAATGATGATAAAGAGAATAATATTATAAAAATAACACCACCTAAAACTTTAACAGAACCTGATGATATATTAGATTGTGGAAATGCAGGAACTGGAATGAGACTTTATGCAGGTCTTTTAGCAGGAGTTGATGGTAGTTTTGTATTAACAGGGGATAAATATCTTAGAAGTAGACCTATGAAAAGAGTTGCAAAACCACTTAGAGATATAGGCGCTAAAATAGATGGTAGAGAAGATGGCAATAAAGCTCCTTTGCATATAAGAGGTGGAAAGTTAAAACCTTTTAAGTACCATAGCCCTATAGATTCAGCACAAGTAAAATCAGCTTTGATTTTATCAGCTTTACAATCAAATGAAAAAAGTTATTATAAAGAAGATTTACTTAGTCGTGACCACACTGAAAGAATGCTAAATGGTATGGGTGCAAATATTAGTACAAATAGCGATGGTTGGATTGAGATAGTGCCTTTAGATAAAAAATTAAAACCTTTAGATATAACAGTACCTACAGACCCTTCATCTGCATTTTTCTTTGCAGTAGCAGCTGCAATAATACCAAATTCTAAAGTTACTTTAAAAAATGTTACTTTAAATCTTACAAGAATAGAAGCATATAAAGTATTAGAGAAAATGGGTGCAAATATAACTTATATAGAAAAAGAAAATTTATATGAACCAATTGGTGATATTATTGTAGAACATAATGTTTTAAATGGTGTTGAGGTATCTTCAAATATAGCATGGCTTATAGATGAACTTCCTGCTTTATCTATTGCTATGAGTATTGCAAATGGTGAAAGTATTGTTAAAAATGCAAAAGAGTTAAGGGTAAAAGAGAGTGATAGAATATCTGCTGTTGTAAATAACCTTGGGCTTTGTGGAGTAAAATATGAAGAGTATGAAGATGGATATAAAATATTTGGAAATACAACTTTAAAATCAGCTACTATTAACTCTTGTGGAGATCATAGAATAGCTATGAGTTTTGCAATAGCTGGTCTTTTATGTGATATGAATATAGAAGATACTCAATGTATAGAGACCTCTTTTCCAAATTTTAATGAGATATTAGATACTCTAAAGTCTTAGTATGGAGGTTAAATTAGCAAAAAGTTACGGTTTTTGTTTTGGTGTTAAAAGAGCTATTAAAATAGCTCAAGAGCATACAAATTCAGCTACTATGGGTCCATTAATTCATAATCAAAAAGAGATAAATAGATTAAAAAATGATTATAATGTTGGACTTTATAACTCCATAGATGAAGTTCAAGAGGAAGATACTATTATTATTAGAACTCATGGAATACCAAAAAATGATTTAAAAATCTTAAAAGATAAAAAAATAGATGTTATAAATGCAACTTGTCCATTTGTAACAACTCCTCAACAAATAGTAAAAGATATGTCAAAACAAAATTACTCTATAGTTATTTTTGGTGATGAAAATCACCCTGAGGTAAAAGCTGTTAAAAGTTATGGGGATGATGTTGCTGTTGTTTTAGATATAAAAGAGTTAAGAGATATAAATTTTAAATATAATAAAATAGCAACTGTAGCTCAAACAACAAGAAAAAAAGATGAATATTTAGATATTGTAAATGAATTAGTATTAAATTATAACGAAGTAAGAGTTTTTAATACTATTTGTGATGCAACTTTTGAAAATCAAGCAGCTGCAAAAGAGTTATCTCAAGATGTTGATATTATGATTATTATAGGTGGAAAAAACTCTTCAAATACTAAACAACTTTTAAATATATCAAAAGAGTATTGTAAAGATAGTTATCTTATTGAAGATGAAAATGAACTTGAATTAAATTGGTTTAAAAACAAAACAATATGTGGTGTAACTGCTGGGGCTTCTACACCTGATTGGATTATTCAAAATGTTATATCTAAAATAAAGGAGATTTAAATGCAATCAAAAGAGGAATATAATAAAAATTATGTAGAAGAGGATGAGATAGATTTAAAAGAGTTATTTGGAACAATCTGGAAAAATAAAATAAAAATTGCATTTTTTACTTTTATAGTTACAACACTTACTATATTATACTCTTTATCTATACCAAATAGTTATAAATCAAATACTATTTTAATTCCTCAAGAACAAGCAAAATCATCTTTAGGTGGACTTGGTGCATTAGCTGGTATGGCTGGTATTGATATAGGAGGTGGTTCTAGTATAGATGCAGCAACTTCATTTAATACTATATTTAATGATTTTAATTTTCAAAACAAGATTATAAAAAAATATAATTTAAATGAAAAGTTAAAAGTAAAATCTGAAAATTTAGTATTTGCTTTAGGATATGATGGTATCTATAATTTCTTAAAAGATGAAGAGGGTGAAAAAGATAGTGAAATCTCTTTGGAAGAGTTAACTTTTAATACTTATAAAGATTTATTAAAAATGGTATCTATATCTTCAGATAAAAAAAGTGGTCTTATTACTATATCTGCAGAAACTCAAGATAGGTTTTTATCAAAAGAGTTAGTAGAGCTTTATTTAGTAGAACTTACTACTACATTAAGAGATATTGAGATGAAAAATGTTGAAAATCAAATAAGATATTATAATGATGAATTAGAAAAAACTCAAGAGTTAACTATAAAAGAGCAATTAAGTCAATTAGCATCAGGACTTGTACAGAAAAAAGTATTATCTATGGCAAATAAATTTTATAATGTAAAACAATTTACAAAACCACAAGTTGCATATATTAAAGATAAATCAAAGCCTAAAAGAGGCTTAATAGTAGTTGTTTCTTTTGTAACATCTATTATATTATCTATTTTTTTAGTATTTTTTTTAGAATTTATTAAAAAAGATGAAGAAAATTAATATTAAATCTATAGAACTTAATTGAAATAAAGTTATATTTTGTTATAATAGTTAATAAAATTATAAAAGGGTAGGCAAGTGTCGATGAAAAAATTTGAAGATTATGAATTAGGTGAAGGTGAAGACTTCGCAGCAATGTTAGAGGAGAGTGAAAAAAGTACAGAAGCTAACACAATAACTGAAGGTGAAATAGTATCAATTAATGATGATAAAT
>Ga0193965_1000697_pt1 | contig 10052 bp, 8 predicted proteins | sample FB_8_MG_FD_140330 | JGI IMG/M metagenome (GOLD analysis project Ga0193965, IMG submission 140330) | Microbial mat bacterial communities from the Broadkill River, Lewes, Delaware, United States - FB_8_MG | ecosystem: Environmental > Aquatic > Freshwater > River > Microbial mats | place: USA... | reverse complement strand
GTTATAGTGTAATTTATATTTTGACTATTCTCCTGCTATCTCTAGGACTTTGGCTAAGTCTTGGACTCAAAAAATTAAAAAAGTCAATACTATAAGCAATAGAAAAAGATAAGGTTGCACCATCTTTTTAGAATATATTCAAGCCAAATCTCCCAAAATAAAACTATTTTAGGAGAGAGTAGGGGGGGCTTAGTTACAGCCACAGCCACCACCACTATGGTCGTGTTCTTTTGGTGCAGCGGCTGCTCCACCTGTGCTACATGCACTTACTCCTGGAGGTGTTGTTGGTTGGATTGCTTGATTATCAGCACCACCTTCTGCGTTTACTTTGTCTATAAATGCCAATAGCTTACTTGCAGCTTCTTGGTATCTTTTGCTCGTCTCACTATCTGGTTGATGATAAGTTACAGGCATTCCTGTATCTCCACCAATACGGATAGCAGGTTCTATAGGTATTCGTGCAATAAGCTCTGTATCAAACTCTAATGCAACAGGTGCAGTTGTACCCATTCCAAAAATATCAGACTCTGCGTCACACTCAGGGCAGATAAATCCACTCATGTTTTCGATTACACCCGCTGTTGGGATATGAAGCTTCTGGAACATATCAAGGCTTCTTCTACTATCATCAAGTGATACCTCTTGTGGCGTAGTAACTGTGATACCTGCGGTAACTGGTACAGATTGAGCAAGTGTAAGCTGTGCATCACCAGTTCCTGGAGGCATATCTATTACAAGTACATCGAGTTCAGACCAAAGAATATCTCGCAAGAACTGCTCAATAGCTTTCATAATCATAGAACCTCTCCAGATAAGCGATTGCCCTGGCTCCATCAATGAACCCATAGACATAATCTCTACACCATAGGCTTTTAGAGGAAGTACTTTGTTGCCTGTGATTTCTGGTTTTTGGTCAGATACACCCATCATCCGAGGGATATTTGGACCATAAATATCAGCATCAAGTAATCCTACTTTTTTGCCTTGCATCGCCATAGCAATTGCTAAGTTGACAGAGGTAGTTGATTTTCCAACACCACCTTTACCAGAACTTACCATTACAAAGTTTTTAACATGTGGAGCAATATTTTTGCCACTTACTGAGTTACTCATCTCTCTAGGAGCTTTTGGCTGGATAATATTTGCTGTTATATCTGCAAAACCTAGTTTTTGTAACTCCACTTCTATATCTTTGATAAGTTGAAGTTTCACTTCCTCAGCACTTGATGTAATATCAACACTCATAGATACCTTTAAATCATCTATCACAATATCTTTTACGAAACCAAAAGTAACAATATCTTTTGAGAAACCTGGGTAGGTTACATTTTTTAATGCTTCTAATACTTTTTCATTATTCATTTATATTCTCCATATTTATTTAATTTACTACTATTTTACTCTTTAGTGTGTTGGCTCATTTGCCATAGCTTCACCATGCTCTTCTACAATGCTCTGTGTAATCTTGTATGAACAGAACTTTGGTCCACACATAGAACAAAACTCTGCCTCTTTAAAGACATCTTGTGGGAGTGTCTCGTCATGGTACTCTTTGGCTCTCTCTGGGTCGAGACAGAGTTCAAATTGACGGTTCCAGTCAAATCCATACCGTGCATCACTCATCTCATCATCTACCTTTTGAGCATCAGGACGACCTCTGGCAATATCAGCTGCATGGGCTGCTATTTTGTAGGCTATGATACCCTCACGCACATCAGCAGCATTTGGGAGACCTAAATGCTCTTTTGGTGTTACATAACAGAGCATACTAGCCCCATGCCATCCACCCACAGCTGCACCAATAGCAGAAGAGATATGGTCATACCCAGCAGCTATATCAGTCACAAGTGGACCCAAGATATAGAATGGAGCTTCATGGCAATACTCTCTTTCTAATTTCATGTTTCTCTCAATTTGATTCAAAGGCACATGTCCTGGACCCTCAATCATTACTTGTACATCTTTCTCCCATGCTCTAAGTGTAAGGTCACCTAAAATTTTGAGTTCGCTAAGTTGTGCATTATCACTCGCATCAAAGAGACAGCCAGGGCGAAGACTATCACCCAAAGAGAGAGCCACATCATACTTACGACAAATATCTAAAATTTGGTCGTAGGCATCAAAGAATGGATTCTCTTTGTGGTAATGCATCATCCACGCAGCCATCAAAGAGCCACCACGGCTTACAATTCCCATTTTTCTTTTTGCTACATGTGGCATAAATCTCAAAAGGAAACCAGCATGTATAGTAAAGTAACTCACCCCTTGTTCTGCCTGTTTTTGCAAAACTTGGAGCATAGACTCAATGGTCAAATCTTCTATTTTATCGTTGCAGTCATGGAGGATTTGATACATAGGAACAGTTCCAATAGGAACACTAGAGTGTGCCACAACTGCCTCACGAATCTTATCTAGGTCTCCACCAGTACTTAAATCCATAATTGTATCTGCACCATATTTCAAACAAGCATCAACTTTTTCTATCTCACCGTTAATATCGCTAGAGAGTGCAGATGAACCAATATTTGCATTAATCTTACAGCTAGAGACCATTCCTATTGCCATAGGTATTTGGTGTGGATGGTTGATATTTGCAGGAATAATACATCTCCCTCTTGCAATCTCTGATCGTAATAGTTCAGGGTCAATTTTTTCAACCTTGGCAACATACTCCATCTCCTCAGTAATAATGCCTTGTTTAGCATAATACATCTGCGTTCTTACTTTATCATTTTCGCGTTTTTTTACCCATTGAGTTCTCATATTTTACATCCTTATAGTGGAGTTATACCAACTAAATCTTAAACTATTATTAAGTCCTCTCTTAAATAGGACAAAAAGTATCTTAATTATATAGAGGAAGTATGATTAAATACTACTTGTGTAGAGTTCTAAGTTTGCTAAAAAGAGTCTATAAGCTTTAGAGTGTATACTTTCGTGACACTTTTGAGAGTGATTATTTAATCTAACTAGGAATTTATTTGTCTGATATAACTCTTATACTTTTAGGTGCAGGTTCTGCAACACGCTTTAAAATGGAACCCAAAAAGCAGTGGCTCTATAGTGGAGAGAGACCACTTTGGCTTCAAGTTACCGAAAATTTTTCTCAACTAAATAGATTTTCAGAGATTATTGTTGTATCGTCCAAAGAAGAGATAGGTGTGATGCAATTTTTTGGTGATTATAAATTTGTTGAGGGTGGCAAGAGTCGCCAAGCTTCTCTCTCTAATGCTTTAGAGGTTGTGACTACTCCTTTTGTTCTTGTGAGTGATATTGCACGGTGTTGCCTTGATGTTGAGATGATAGAGAGAGTATTGCTTCAAAAAGGGAATGGAGATTGCATTGTCCCCTCATTAGCATTAGTAGATACACTCTATATAGCCAATAAACCTACACAGAGATCACAAGCTAGAAGGATTCAAACACCACAACTTAGTAAAACTAAACTTCTCAAAGAGGCATTTGCATTAGGCACTGAGTATACAGATGAGAGTAGTGCTATTGTTGCAAATGGGGGTAAGGTAGTTTTTGTGGAGGGTTCTACACATGCTCACAAATTAACTACAGTAGAAGATTTAACACTCCTTCCATGCCTTCAGCCACCCTCTTTTAGAGTACTCACAGGTTTTGGTATTGATATACACCCTTTTCAAGAGGGGAAGCAAATGGTACTGTGTGGTGTAGAGATTGATGTCTCTTATGGGTTTAAAGCTCATAGTGATGGAGATGTAGCTATCCATGCACTCATAGATGCACTTCTTGGTGCGAGTGGACTTGGTGATATTGGAGAGTTTTTCCCTGATACAGATGCTCAATATACAGGAGCCAACTCTATAGAGCTTCTTAGAGAGGTGGTTGAGAAGATTACCTCTTACGGTTTTGTTATTGGAAATGTAGATATATCTATCATCGCACAGGCTCCTAGACTTCTTCCTTACAAAGATTTAATGCGTCGTAGTATTGCTACTCTATTGGGTATTAAGGCTAACTTCGTTAATATTAAAGCTACCACCGCAGAACGACTAGGCTTCCTTGGTAGAAAAGAGGGTGTCGCGGTAGAAGCAATTGCAAACTTAACCTATTTTGACTGGACAAAAAAATGAAAATAATTATCGTAGAGAATGAACTCTATTTAGCACAAAGTATATCTGCAAAATTAAATGAAATTGGATTTGACACAGAGACATATAGTTCGATTAAAGAGGCACTAGAGAGTCGAGGGGATGTCTATTTACTCTCTACTAATTTTCCTGGACAAAACTGTACACCACTTATTTCACAATTTAAAGATAAAATCATTATTTTGATGGTGAGTTATATCAATAATGATACAGTAAGCCAACCACTCAAACAAGGTGCAAAAGATTATATTGTAAAGCCATTTATGATAGAAGAGTTGATTAGAAAGATAGAACACTACAAGGAGTATCAAGAGCTAAAACAGCAAAATAGACTTTTCCGTGACTATACAAAAAATCTTCTTAAAGATATTACAATAGATTTTAAAGTAGAGAAAATGACTCTACCTATAGTGATTCTTACCAACTACTCAAAATTAGTTGATAAAATTGTCTTCTCTTATATGAATATTAACAATAGAGTGCTAGACTATATACCGCTAACAGATAATAATTGGAAAGAGAAGATTAAGAGTAGGCAATCATGTTCACTTTTATATATTTCTGATTTGCAAGTTTTGAAAAAATCTGAAAGAGATCAACTCTTTGGGCTTATTGATGGGTGTGAGTTTATTATAGCTACAACCTCAAATATTGAAACGCCTTATGAGACAATAGAGTTACGAACAGAGAGTAAGCTCTATGATCAAAATGAGATTTTGACTATCGATGACTATGTAAAATTTATTGTAAATAGTTTTCAATATAAATTTCCAGATACAGAGTTATCTAAGAAGTTAGGAATTTCGAGAAAAAGTCTTTGGGAAAAAAGGAAAAAATATGGCATCTTTAAGAAAAAATAAACCTTTATATATAGACACAGAAGCACTCTCTACACTCGCACTTGTACAAGCAGGGCTTATATCTCCTGTAACAAAGTTGATGAATAAGAAGGTAGCCGATGAGGTCGATAGGGTTAAAATGTACAAAGGATACCCTTATCCTTTTGCATTTATTTTAGCACCTAAAGGTGAAAAAAATCGTATTGTGCTTACTTCTATTGAAAAAGGTGAGACTTTGGATCTTATGATTCGAGGGAAAAAAGTGGGAGAGCTTGTAGTAGATGAGACTTTTGCTATTGACCCAAAAGAGCGGTTAAAGCATATCTATGGCACGAGTGATACAGACCATCCCGGAGTCAAAAATACTATCGCACGGTTGGGTGATATAGCTGTTTGTGGTGACTATTTTGTAGAGTACCCTCTTATTGAAGATAATATAAAACGGATTAAAGATATTATTAAAACTACAGGGGCTATCAAGGTATCTGCTATGATGTTAGCAGCAAACCCTTTTAATCGTGCACATGAGAGAATGATTCGACAAATACTTAGTAGTAGTGACCTGTTGGTAATATTTTTACGCAAACCTTTTACAAAAAAGGGATTACGGTATGATCTTCGTCATAATGCATTAACTACCTTTATTGATAACTATCTTCCACGCAATAGAGTTATAGTGGTTCCTTTTGAGAATACCTATATTTTTGCAGGGTATAATGAGCTTGTTCTTGATGCACTTTTGGCCAAAAATTATGGTTGTGATGAGTTGATTATTGGTAAAAACCATGCAGGTTTGGGGCTTTATTATGATAAAAATCGTTTGAGTACAATATTTGATAGCTCTAAGATGATTGATATTGATATTAAAACTATTGATGAGTATGTCTATTGTGATAGTTGTAAAACATTAGTAAGTATACGCACATGTCCACATGGTCAGCATCACCATACACATTACCACTCTCCTACAATTATGAAATTAATACAAAATGGGATAATCCCACCAGCAATTTTGGTAAGAAAAGAGGTCTCTGCTAGTATCTTGTCATCACTTTTTCCTGATAGATTTGAAAATCTCCATGAGATGCACTACTCTATTATGCCAGGTTCAGGACTATTAGAAGAGCAAAATGAAGAGCAGTTTTATATTAAATTAGCAGAACTCTACCAGACAAGTTCACTCACCTAAAAGAGGTATTTTGATGAATATACAAAGATTATTTCTAACATTTTTTGGTTCAGGGCTTAGCCCTAAGGCTCCAGGTACTGTAGGTACACTTAGTGCATTGATTGTGGGTATTATTATTATTCATACTATGGGTATGGAGACACTTTTTATGGTAACACTTGCTATTACAGTAATTGGTATTTTTGAGATAAATAAGTATGAAGAGTCTACAGGAGTCCATGACCTCCAAGAGATAGTTATTGATGAGGCAGCAGGTATTTGGATTACACTAATGGTAGTCTACCCTACCGCATTAAGTGTCTCTTATCCGTATGGAGAGCTAATAGGTATTATTTTGAGTTTCGCCTCATTTCGTCTTTTTGATATTTGGAAACCATCTACAATAGGAACCATAGACCGCAAAGTATCTGGTGGGCTAGGTGTTATGGGAGACGATATTTTAGCTGGTTTTGCAGGTGGATTTTTGAGTGTAGTCTTGATGATGGGTATTGATAGATACCTCTTGTAGCTTTATCTGACTACCTGAAGCTTTACTCTAGCAATCCCTGCTCGTACAAGTCCTATCTCTTTAGCGGCTCTATAAGAGAGGTCAATAACTCTTTTTTTGCTATAGGGACCTCTATCATTTATCTTAACCAACACTTTTTTTCCTGTAGAGAGCATAGTTACCTCTACTAATGTACCAAAAGGGAGTGTTTTGTGGGCAGCTGTAAGGAGTTTGGTATTGTATAGCTCTCCACAAGCTGTAGCTTTTCCTGCAAGACAATGTGAGTAATATGAAGCAATACCTGTCTCTTTTTTGGCTTGTAGAAGTTGCGTTGTCAATAGGGTAAGGAGTAGAATAGATAAGCTTTTAGACATTTATTGATACCTTAATTTTTTATATATATAAAATACCATTTTATTCAATAAACTATAATTAATAACTAGGCATAATTGAAAAAATATTAGTTAAATATTGGATAAATGTATGAAAATAATAGATAATAGACTTTTAGGTATGGTTGCAATTGCTTTATTACTTGGTGGTTGTGCCCAAAAAGAAGAAGAGGTAATCTATGGCAAGACAACAACACAAGCAGGACCGAAGTTTTTTGACAATTCAGGTACTCTTCGATGTTCTGTGGGTTCATCTAGCTTAGATGATGTGTGTGATTATCGCTCTGTACAGACAGATAAGCACACAGTAATGTGGGTAGAAGATGCATCTTCGCCTGACTTAATTAAACATAGAGTCTTTAGATTTGATAGAGCAAGTAAAGAGTTTACGGCAAGGACTAGAGAGCCTGTCACATCAATTCCTGTAGGAAGTAGGTATAGAGTACATGTAGGAGAGGAGTATTACCTTATCTCTCATCGCTCTTTAACAGAGGGCTATAGTTATAAAAGAAATTAAGAGTATTTTAATCTTTATAAGGCTTAAAGGATGATAGACAAACTGCTTAAGTTTAAATTTATTATCCTATTCTTTATTCTTATTGAAACTATTTTATATTTTGCAATCTCTTTACACATACAAGATGATATAGATGTTTTTATTGAGTATAAGACAAATGCCTCTTGGTTAGAGTACCAATCAATCTATTCCAAACTGAAAGAGCAATCCTTGATGATATTTGAGGGCGAGGTCAATAGGGTAGAGGTAATTGATATTTTTAAAGATGCGTACGAAGCCAACACTACACAACAATCTCTTATTCGAGAGAAGCTCCATAACCATTTTGAGTATCGCTATCAACGCCTCTCTACACTTATTAACCTGAAACAACTTCATTTTCATCTTCCTGATAATAGTAGTTTTTTACGGATGCACTCTCCTTATGAATTTGGTGATAACCTTGGGGGAGTTCGACCTACTGTAGAGTATGTTAATAGATACCACAAAGCTATAGATGGATTTGAAGAGGGGTGTATTCATTATGGTTTTCGTTTTGTCTATCCTCTCTTTAAAGATAAAAAATATATAGGGAGTGTAGAGATTTCATTTCCATCAAAAGCATTTAAAGATACTTTCAACAAAAACCATTATACATCACAGTTTCTTATTAAAAAAGATATTGCTCTAAAAAAAGTTTGGAGAGAGAATCTATTGGCAAACTATACTCTTTCGACGCTAAATCCTAATTTTTATGTAGAGACTTTAGATACCTCTATGCAACTCAAAGAGTATATCACCAAAGAGCTACAAGAAGAGTTTGCAACACACATCAAAAGTAATAACCCTTTTTCGTTAGTCCATCTTCAAGAAGAGTACTCTTTGATATTCTCATTTTTGCCTATGAAAAATCCTGTCAATTTTAATATTATTGGATATATAGTTATAGTCTCCAAAGATAGCACTCTTAATACAATCTATAATAAAGAGTATATAGAACAGTGGATAGGGGTAAGTATGGTTTTGATACTATTGATATTTATCTATCGTCGTAGAGTCTATCAAGAGATACTTATTGAGAGTGAATACAAATATAGAACATTAATAGAGAATATTGGACATAGTTATTTTTTCTATCGCTATAATAAAGAGGGAAAGAATAGCTATGTGAGTGACTCTTTGAAGAAAGTTTTGGGATATACCAAAAAAGAGTATCTTGTGGGGCATAATAACTATTTTACAGATAATAGTATCAACAAAAAAGCATCTCTTCATACGAGTTTAAGCCTCGAAGGGGTAGTCCAACCCTCTTACCAAGTTGAAGTTTATCATAAAAATGGAGCTAAAAAATGGCTTGAACTCACAGAAACACCTCAATATAATAGTGATGGAATAGTACGAGCTGTAGATGGTATTGCCAAAGATATTACTGATGAGACAAGAGTAAGTAAATTAATAGCCAATAGTCAAACAGTACTCTTTTATTGGTATGCAAGAGAGTCTTGGCCAGTGGCTTATGTCTCTGAGAATATTACTATTTTTGGTTATAGTCGTCAAGATTTTCTCTCTAATCGAATAAATTTTTTAGATATTATCCATCCCGATGACCTAGAGAAGGTCTCTGCTGAGGTCAAATATAATAGTGAAAATAATATTGATAGTTTTGTACAGATTTATCGTATTTTTGATAAAAATTCTACTATAAGATGGATAGATGATAGGACAACAATAGAGAGAAATTTAGATGGAGAAATTATCTTCTACTTAGGAACTATTGTTGACATTACAGAACAAAAGAAGATACAAGCGAAACTTATCTATCAATCACAGTATGATGAATTAACAGATCTTCCAAATTGGAGACTTTTGATGGATAAAGTAAAAGAGTCTATCCAACAGGCAAAATACTCTAACCATAAATTAGCACTTATCTATTTGGATTTTGATAGATTCAAAGAGATAAATGACTCCTTAGGGCATAGTTTTGGTGATAAAGTTATTGTACAAGTGGCTAAAAGATTGAGTGCTTCTATGCGTAACCTAGATACACTAGCCCGTCTAGGAGGCGATGAGTTTGTTATCTTAGCCAATAATATTATAGATAATAAAGATATAACAACAATGATTAGAAAGATAGTAGAAGTTATGAAGATACCATTTATTATCGAAGATAAACAAATCTATATCACTATGAGCATTGGTATCTCTTTGTATCCACAAGATGGAGAGAGTGCAGAGCTTCTACTCAAAAATGCAGATGCTGCAATGTTTCAAGCAAAAGATGATGGAAGAAATACCTTTCGTTTCTATACAGAAGAGATGACACAAAATGCACTAGAGCATATTATTATGGAGACAAATATTCGACAAGGTCTAAAGAAAGAGGAGTTTATTGTCTACTATCAACCACAAGTGAATAGTGTGACTAATGAACTTATTGGAATGGAGGCTTTAGTACGGTGGGAACACCCTACTACAGGGCTTATTTCACCTTTTAGGTTTATCCCTTTAGCAGAGAAAACAGGGCT
>Ga0193965_1000696_pt1 | contig 10056 bp, 8 predicted proteins | sample FB_8_MG_FD_140330 | JGI IMG/M metagenome (GOLD analysis project Ga0193965, IMG submission 140330) | Microbial mat bacterial communities from the Broadkill River, Lewes, Delaware, United States - FB_8_MG | ecosystem: Environmental > Aquatic > Freshwater > River > Microbial mats | place: USA... | reverse complement strand
TGCATTACAACCTGTAAAAACTTTTTGCGATGTTGAAGATGAAAACTTTATAGATTTAGATAAAGAGTTAAGATTTTTATCTAATAAAAGTGTAATTTATGGAGCTAATGTAGATGAAGATAGTTTAGTAGATGGAAATGATTATGTAAAAAGACTTCAAGAACATGCAAACGAAGTTGGGGCAGATTTAATTATGCTTTGTGCTAAAATTGAAGAAGAACTTGTTGGTATGGAAGATGATGAAGCTTTAGAGATGTTAAATGATTTAGGTGTTGAGGAATCTGGACTTGAAAAGATTATTCATAAATCATTTGATAAGCTAGGACTTCAAAGCTATTTCACTGCTGGTAAAATGGAAGTTAGAGCTTGGACTATACCAAAAAGTTGTACAGCTCCAAAAGCAGCAGCAGTTATTCATAATGACTTTGAAAAAGGTTTTATCAAAGCTGAAGTTATAGCTTATGAAGATTTTATCTCTTTGGGTGGAGAAGCTAAATGTAAAGAGGCTGGAAAGTTAAAACTTGAAGGTAAGGATTATATCGTTCAAGACGGCGATATTATGCATTTTAGATTTAATGTTTAATAATATTTAAAAGTATGTTTTTTTACATACTTTTATTTTTTGAAAAAAATATTTGAATTAAGTATATATTAAGCAATAAGAGACTATAATTCCTCCACAAAAAAAAGATAATTGCTTTATTAAATGGGTTCATAGCTCAGTTGGTTAGAGCACTCGGCTCATAACCGAGTGGTCGAAGGTTCGAATCCTTCTGAACCCACCATTTAAAATCAAATCTTTTTTGGTGGATTTTAGTGCGGGAATAGCTCAGTTGGCTAGAGCCTCTGCCTTCCAAGCAGATTGTCGCGAGTTCGAGTCTCGTTTCCCGCTCCACTAAAATGCTTCAATAGCTCAGTTGGTAGAGCAGCTGATTTGTAATCAGCAGGTCGTAGGTTCAAGTCCTATTTGAAGCTCCATTTATTGTTATGCGGGAATAGCTCAGTTGGCTAGAGCCTCTGCCTTCCAAGCAGATTGTCGCGAGTTCGAGTCTCGTTTCCCGCTCCAATATTATAAATAAAAATTTTAAACTTTCAAAGATAATAAAATAAATCAGATGGGTTCATAGCTCAGTTGGTTAGAGCACTCGGCTCATAACCGAGTGGTCGAAGGTTCGAATCCTTCTGAACCCACCATCTACAATAAAATTATCTTTTAGACAAAAATCACTTAACTTTTTTTTTACATATATTTAGTTATAATAAGATAAATACTATTATAATAGGAATTAAATGTTATTAACTAAAAAAAGTGAGTATGCTTTATTGTCATTAGTGATTATTTCAAAAAGTGATGAACCAAAAAATGTAGATACATTAGCAAATGAACTCAATATTTCAAAATCATTTTTAGCAAAGATTTTACAAAATTTAGCAAAGAATGATATTTTAAATTCATATAAAGGGAGTAATGGTGGTTTTTCTTTAAAAAGACCTTGTGAAACTCTTACAATATTAGAAATAACAACTATAGCAGAGGAAAAACTTCCATCTGTATTTGAATGTACCACAAATAGTATGTTATGTAATGCAAAGATAGGGGGGAGTTGTACAATATTTCCATTATTATCAAATTTACAAAATAAAATCAATGGTTTTTTAGACCAATTAACATTAAAGGATATTACATAAAATGAAATTTTTTCATCTTTCCCATACAGACCTAGATGGTTTTGGAGCTCAGAATGTATCAAGACAATATTATAAAGATGCTGTTTTTTATAATGCAAATTATGGTGCTGAAGTTAAAAAATTTTTGCAAGAGATATTAAATCAAATAGAACTTCAAAATAAAAATAGTGAAATATTTTTTCTTATTACAGACTTAAACTTAACAGTTGAAGAATCAAAGAAGTTAAATAACGATATAAATAATTTAATATCAAATGGATATAATATAAAACTTCAATTACTAGACCATCATGGAAGTGGTCAAAAAAGTGCAGATAAATATGATTGGTATTATTTAGACACTTCAAGGTCTGCTACAAAAATAACTTATGATTATTTTTGTAAAAACTATGAAGGTTTTGAAGAATTATGTGATAAAAATTTTTCTATTTTAGTAGATGCTATTAATGCAGTTGATATTTGGCTTGAAGATGATAATCTATTTGAGTTTGGTAAAGTAGCTATGAGTATGATATCTAAATCTTACGAGATTAATCATACTTTATTTGTTCAAGAGAGTAGAAAATATAAATTTTATCTTTTGGAACAAGCTTTAAAATATATAAATTTAGAAGATGCTCATATAAAATTAGATGAAAATATATATAGTATAAAAAAGAATTATCTTAATTTATCAAAAGAAAATAATACAATGGATAATGTAATATCTTTATATTTAGTAGATTTATTAGATACGAAAAAAGATGAATTTACTATATATTATAAAAATCATAAAGGTATTTTAACTTACACTTTGGGAAATATATCAATACCCGCAAATGCATTTTTAAAAGCAAATAAAGATTATGACTTTTTTATAGATATAAGTAGAAGAGGAAAAGCTGGTCTTCGTGCTGATAATAAATTAGATGTTTCTGTTTTAGCAAATAAATTAGCAGGCGGTGGTGGTCACCCAAATGCAAGTGGAATGGCATTCAAAGATTGGAAAGAGACGGTTTTATATAGTGATGTTAAAAAATATCTTGAAGAAAAATTAAAACAATGTAGCTAGTATTATGAGATTAACAGTAGATGAGATGGAGTATCAACTAATTAATAGTTTATTGGTTGATAATTTAGAAAATGAAAATATAAAAAAGTTAAAAGAAAAATTAAATTTACAATATATAGAATCAAATAATATAAGTCAAAAAAAAAGAGATGCAACAAAAAATGCAACAAAAGCAAGAACAGAAACAAGTAGAATAAAAATAGAAAATACTATAAATTTAGCTAGACTAGAGAATAAAAAATTAACAACATATAGTTTAGCCAAACTATCTGGTGTAAGTTATAATACAGCAAAAAAATATAAACATCTATTAGAGATATAAATAAGAAGAAAAAAAAGGTAATATATGATAAAAATAGCGTTGATTGGTCAACCCAATGTTGGGAAAAGCTCTTTATTTAATAGACTTGCTAGAAAACAAGTAGCTATTGTAAGTGATGTTTCTGGAACAACTAGAGATGTTAGAAGACGAGAGATAGAGATAAACGGTAGAGAAGCTATGATGCTTGATACAGGTGGTATTAGTAAATCGAAAAATGAGATAATGTCAGATGGAAGTGAATATCAGATTTTTAAAAATGTGAAACAAAAGGCTATAGAAACTGCAAAAGAAGCTGATATTGTTTTATATATGGTAGATGGTAAAAATATCCCAGATGAAGAGGATAGAAACTTTTTTTATGAACTTCAAGGTTTAGGAAAACAATTAGCTTTAGTAGTAAATAAAATCGATAACGATAAAGAGTTAGATAGACTTTGGGACTTTTATGAATTTGGTATAAATGATGATGAGATGTTTGGAATTTCTGTATCTCATAACCGTGGTACAAAAAGATTATTTGAATGGTTATACGAAAAACTACCAAAAAGTGAAGCTGAAAAACTAGAAGAGGAAAGAAGTAATTTAACTGAAAAAGAGCTTGAATTACTTGTAGAACCAATAGAAGAATATGAAGAGAAAGATAAAGAGATTGACCCTAATCATATAAAAGTAGCAATTATAGGAAAACCAAATGTTGGTAAAAGTTCTATTTTAAATGCTCTAATAGGTGAAGAAAGGTCTGTAGTAAGTCCAATAGCAGGAACAACAATAGACCCCGTTGATGAAACTTATGAAGTTGGAGATAAGAAGATAACTTTTATAGATACTGCTGGATTAAGAAGAAGAGGAAAAATTCAAGGCATTGAAAAATTTGCTTTAATGAGAACTGAAGATATGTTGGCCCAAGCAAATATTGCACTTATTGTTTTAGATGCTTCCCAACCAATTAGTGACCAAGATGAAAAAATTTCAGGTCTTGTTGATAATTTTGGATTAGGAACAATTATTATTCTTAATAAGTGGGATGAATCTATGGATACTTACGATAAATTAAGTGAAGAGATAAGAGATAGATTTAAATTTTTATATTATGCTCCAATTGTAGCAGTTTCTGCAAAAACAGGTAGAAATATAGGAAAATTAGAGGAAAAACTATTATCTATTTTCACTAATTACCATAGAAGAATAGCTACATCTGAGCTTAATAATACAATTGAAAAAGGTGTAAGAAGACACTCTTTACCTAGTCCAAATGGAAATAGATTAAGAATATATTTCGCAACACAGTTTGACACATCACCTCCAACAATTGCTCTTATTATGAATAAACCTAGAATGTTACATTTTTCATATAAAAGATACTTAATAAATATATTAAGAGAGTATCATGATTTTGAAGGTGTTCCTGTACGAGTTGTAGCTCGAGGTAGAGGTGAAAGAAGTGCAGAACAAGAACAGTTTGAAGCTACTTACCAAGAATTTAAATTACCTGCAAATTTTATACTTCCTAGATTTGAGATTGAAGATGGAGATTTAGAAGAAGTTTAAATTTTAATAAAGAGTTTAAAATAAACTCTTTATTTACTAAATAATTAAATTATTATTTTGTACCTATATATAGTGTCATATCTACAAGTCTTGAGCTATATCCCCACTCATTATCATACCATGCAAGAATTTTTACAGTTTTGTTATCTACTACATTTGTCATATCAGGTACAAATGTTGCACTATAAGTACTTCCTATAAAATCACTTGAAACTCTTTTATCCATATCAACTTCTATTAAATCTTTGAAGTTTGTTTGACTAGCTTTTACCATAGCTTCATTTATAGACTCTATTGATACATCTTTTTTTAAGTTTACTGTTAAGTCAACAATTGAAACATCTGCAGTGGGAACTCTAATTGCAAAACCATTTAGTTTTCCTTTTAGTTGAGGCATCACTTTTGCCATAGCTTTAGCAGCTCCAGTTGTTGTAGGTATCATATTAACAGCTGCTGCTCTAGCACGTCTAAAATCTTTTTTATGTTTACCATCTAATATATTTTGGTCATTTGTATAAGAGTGAATTGTTGTCATTAAACCATTTTCAATACCAAATTCATCTTCTAAAACCTTACAAATAGGAGCTAAACCATTTGTAGTACAGCTTGCATTTGATATAATAGCTTCATTTTTATATTCATCTGAATTTACATTATAAACATAAGTTGGAGTATCATCTTTTGCAGGAGCTGACATAATTACTTTTTCTACACCATCTTTTAAATATGCTTGACAGCTTTCTGTTGTAAGGAATGCACCTGTACATTCAATTACAGCTTTTGCACCAAGCTTACCAAATCCTAACTCTTTTGGGTCTCTTGTAGAGAATACTTTTACATCTTGTCCATTGATTTTAATTGTATCATCATTTACAATTTCTGCATCAATACCTTTATGAACAGAGTCATATTTTAATAGATGAACTAACATTTCCATACTTGATGTTGTATTTAAAGCTATTAATTCTAAATCATCTCTTTTTGCAATTATTTTTGCCACTATTAGCCCTATTCTTCCTGTACCATTTATAGCTACTTTTAATGCCATTTAAATATCCTTCTAATATATTTTTATGTAATTTTATCTAAAAGTTCTTACAATATTGTAAAAACTATTAAAAATAATGAAAATAATATTTTTTAATTATTTGAAAGTGTAATTTCTCCATTAGAAATAGCTTCTCCAAAGTCACCAATGTAACTAATATTATCATCATCTGTATATCTAAATATACCTGTCATATTATTAGGTGTTTTTACAATAGCTTCAGTTGTAGTATCTATGATGATATCAAATTCAATTAAAGTAGAAGAGAGATTATCTATTGTATTAAATTCTATAGTTTCAGACTTAAATGAATTAAATAAAATATTATTTTGAGTTTGTCCACTTGATATAGTGTTATCAAAAGTTAATTCTTCTACATTAAAGTTAATATTTTTTTCTATATTATTTTGTCCATCATTTATATCTAAAATTATATTTGTATGTCCTACTTTTTTAGCATCAAAAACTAAAATATTGTCTATTATAGTTGCATCTGCTATTGTATTATCCTGAGATGTAATATTAAAAGTTAAATCATCACTATTTTGGTCACAATAAGATATTGTTTTGTTTATATCATTTATTTCAACTGTAGTAATTAAAGTTTGATTAAGATCTCCTATTAGTGGTGGATAATTGGTATTATTCTCTTCTAATAGAGTCAAGTTATATTGAGTTTGAGATTCTTTAAAAATACCCATATATCTTTTATTATTATAAACTACTAAAAATGAACTATTTAGAAACTCTTGTTTAAATTCAATTTTCGATAAATAATTTCCATTTACAGATATATACATATCTATATTATCTAAATTATTATTATATACAATATGATTATAAAATATATTAAACTCTTTTGATGTTGATTTAATATTTACACCTGTATTGATATATGAGAAAGGATTTGTAGTATCAAACTCTTGAAGTTCATTATTATCAATATTTTCAACTAATCCAAATTCAGTAGATTTACAAACATTATATTCTATCTCTACTAAAGTTTCTATGGAAATATTATCTTCTATAGATGTTGTATTACCATCACTTGTAGTATTAGTATCTATTAGTATAGTTGTATTATCATCAGTTGTAGTGTTAGTATCATCTATTAATATAGTTGTATTATCATCACTATTAATATCTATTATACTATTATTATTTTCATTGTTTAGTATATTTACACTCAATTCATTATAACCATATATCCAAAATCCCTCTTGAGGAGAAATAGTATTAAGAGGTAAAAAGTTGTTTGTACTTTCCTCTACAATTTGTTTTATAGCATTATTTGATGAATAAAATTTCCATTTACCAGTTGTATTATCATATGCCCAAATCGATTTTATATCATTTGGATAATCATTAAATGTACTATTTATATCCTCTATACCTTCTGTTAATCCATACATAGACCAACCATTTTTTATTTCTAATGTTGTAGCAAACAATGATGTTGATGATAATATACTAGCTGTCACTACAGAGATTATTTTACTTTTAAATTTCATAATTTATCCTAACGTTTAGTTTTTTTGTATAGTATTATAGTACTATTATACTTAATAAATTCAAAACATTAGAATATTCTTTATATTTTTATAGCTGAATTCCATAAAAAATAAAATAAAATAGATTTATCTATTATAGTGTATAACTTTACCTTTAAACTCTATATTTAAATTACTTAAATCTAAATCTTTATTTATACTACTTTCAAAAGAGTATTGTTTCATTTTTCTTGTGAATTTATTTAAGTTATTTCTACCTGGGTCAATAATAATAACTTCACAACTCTTATTTGAATGATTATTAATAAAATTTGATAACTCTTCAATATGTGTTTCTTCATATAATAGGTCACTCCCTATAATAAGGTCAAATTTTCCTAAATTATCATTATTATCATTCCAAGCTGTTCTCTCAAAAGGTATCTCTTTACCATTATTTAGTTTTGTATTAGATATTAAAAACTCCTCTACACTAGGGTGATAGTCTGTTGAAGTTATATCTGCTAAACGATGATTTAGAATATGACTTGCTAAAGCTATTCCACAACCTATTTCTAATATTCTTTTATTTTTTATATTATAACTTAATACTAAATTTGCAAGAATTATACTAGATGGCCATAATATACCAAAAAGAGGCCATTGTGCAGAAGAGATGCCTAGTTTTTGAGCTACATCATCTATATCTTCAAACTGTTGATTATTTTTTAATGTTTTAATATGAATATCTATATTATTATTAAATTCAATTGTCTGATACTTTACTTTTATTTTTGACATTGTTTAGCCTTTTTATTTATTCTATAGTATCATAATTTAACCTAATATATTATTCTATTTCTAAATCTTTATTATTTATAAGCTTTTTAGCAAACTTCATAGCTTCGTTTGTTATATTTTCTCCACTTATCATTCTTGCTATCTCATCTATTTTTTCATTTTTATTTAAAAGTTTTACATTAGAGATATTATTCTCTTTAGATACTAAATAGTGATAATCAGCAGTTGAACTTAATTGTGGTTGGTGTGAAATAGCAAATATTTGATAATATTTTGATAATTCATTTAAAACTTTTGCTATACTTTGACTCTCTTTTCCACTTAAATTTGCATCAATTTCATCAAGAAATAGTATCCCGTTTGTATCTATTTCATAAAAACTTCGAGCAGTTAGTAAAGCTAATCTTAAACGATTAAATTCACCACTACTAATACTATTTAGTTCTGTATTATTTAGTTTAAATATAACTTTATCAATACCTGTACTATCAAACTCTTTTTCTATAAATTCCATAGAAAAGTTTTCTAAGTATAAATATTTTAAATATATCTCTATTTTATTTTTTAACTCTATGGAGTTATTTTTTCTTATTTTAGATATCTCTTTTGCAATAATAGCTATCTCTTTTTTAGATTTTTTTACATTTTTTAATAAAATCTCTTTTTCAAATGAGATATTTTCATATTTTTCTAACTCTTTTTTCTTTTTCTCTTTATAACTTATAGCTTCTTCAATTGAACCAAATCTTTTTATTAATGAAGATAGTTTTTCTATTCTATCTAATACATCTTCTATATCTATATCTTCCATTAATAATAACTTATCACTAAATTTTTCAAAAATATTATTTACTTCATTTATCGCTTCATCAAAAAAAGTACTATCTTCATCCAACATATTTAAAGCAGTAGAGATTTTATGTGTATTTGATAAAAAAGGTTTCGCCTCTTCTAAAATATTTTCTAATTTTTCTTTTTTTGATATATCTGTTTTTATAAGTTTTAACTCTTCATACTCATTTGGTTTAGGGTCTAGTTTCTCAATCTTATTAATTTCAAATTTTGTATATTCAATTAAATCGTCTATCTCTTGTTCATCTTTTAGTATTTTATTAAGTTTCTCTTCTAATATTATATAATTATTATATTTCTTTTTATAATCATTAATTATATTTTGATAATTTTCATCTTCTATAATTGATATTTTATCTAAGAGTTCTACTATTTTATAACTATCAAAATCAGTAGTATCTTTAAGGTGTAAAAAAGATGAGAAAAGGTCTGTAAACTCTTTTAGATTTTTTTTAGATATAAGCTGATTATTTATAAGATATCTAGTTTTTTGTTGAGTCGTTTGTGTAATTATTGTTTTATCACTATAATTTATATTGAAATCTTTATTTTTTATATTTAAATTACTTAATACAATATTACTTGATTTTGCTTTTGCATCACTATTTCCAAAAAGTGATAAAATTGCATTTATAAGTATCGATTTTCCAGCTCCACTAGCACCTGTAAATACTATTAAACCTTTTTTAAATTCTAAATCAACTTTTTCAAATGACAAGTAGTTTTCTAAAAAGAATTTTTTAATCAATTTGCACCCCAATGTAGTTTTTTATTTAATACTTCAAAATAGTTTCTCTCTTTTCTATGTATTAGATTTGCTTTTTTTGAAGCTATTTTAATTGTTATTGTCTCATCTGATTTTAACTTATATGTATCGTGTCCATCAACTATAACCATACAAGGTTTTTTATCTCTATTTTTTAAAATAATTGTGAAGTTATAAGGTAAAACAAGAGGCCTTTGAGTTAAAGAGTGTGGAGATATAGATGTTACTATAAATGCATCTGTAAGAGGGTAAACTATTGGTCCACTACAAGACATATTATATGCAGTTGAACCAGTTGGTGTTGATATTATAACACCATCTCCATTATATCTATTAAACAATTTTCCATCTATTATAGCATCTAAATTTATCATACCTGTAACATTTTTTCTTGTTATAACGATATCATTAAAAGCTATAATTTTTTTAGTTTTATCTCCTATAGAAGCTTCTATCATCATTCTTTTATCTATTCTATAATCATTATTT
>Ga0193965_1000695_pt1 | contig 10064 bp, 8 predicted proteins | sample FB_8_MG_FD_140330 | JGI IMG/M metagenome (GOLD analysis project Ga0193965, IMG submission 140330) | Microbial mat bacterial communities from the Broadkill River, Lewes, Delaware, United States - FB_8_MG | ecosystem: Environmental > Aquatic > Freshwater > River > Microbial mats | place: USA... | reverse complement strand
TTGGTGCAAATTTCAAAAAAACACAATATAAATTAAATAAAATTTTTGAAATTGCAAATAATATCAAAAAAGATAAATATAATAAAATAACAAGAGAACTAACAGATAAGTTTGATATGATAGCAGTTGAAGATTTAAACAATAAAAATATGACTAAACGAGCTAAAAATAAAAATGTAAAGCCTGTGCCTAAGCACTCTCTTCGAGAAAAATCAGGACTAAATAAATCAATATTAAATACTTCATTCTATCAAATAATACAGATGATTTCTTATAAAACAAAGCTAAATGGTAAACTATTTGTAAAAGTTCCACCACAATATACAAGTAAAAGTTGTAGAGTATGCGGTAAAATAAATAAAAATCTTAAACTAAGTGATAGAGTATTTAAATGTGAATGTGGACATATAGAACATAGAGACATAAATGCAAGTAAAAATATACTTAGGATAGGATTAGAGTCGTTTGAGTTAGGTATTAGCTCTGTGGACTTAAAACACAAAGCCTTTCGCTCAGAATCGTTAGAATCTGTTAGTTAGGAAACCACCACCTCTTTAGGTGGTGGTAGTTCACAACCTACAACCAAACTCTATTTATAAAATAATAAGATAATGGATAATAACTAACTATAAGAGTGTAAATTAAAATAAAAAAAAATGATATATTTAGATATTTCTGTTTATTAAAAAAAGCTACAGATACTCCATAAAAAGTACCAATATATAAAGTTATATATATCAAATATCCTATATAATTATAATCTTTTTGCAAAAAGCAAAATGGACAATGGTGTGTAGGTAATTGATATATATATGTACCAAAAAATATAATCAAAGTTATAATAGAGATTATTAAAAAAGTAACACTTAATATTGCATATAACTCTTTTTGTTTATAAAAATAAACTATAAGTAAAGAAGCTAAATTAATATAAAATAAAGATAGTAATATAGTTGGACTAATAGTAAATAAATTAGATACATAAGATATAGCACTAGAGCTATATAACACACCACAACAATCAACTAATTTAGTTGGGTCTATACTTAAGAACATTGTTGTTTCTAATCCTATCTCAATTAAAAGTAATATAAAAGCTATAATAAATAAACCATATTTCATTTTTGTATATGGAAGTGTTTCATCTTTTATATTAATATTATAAAGCATAAGCCAAAATCCAAATATATATATATTTAAAAGTTTTAAAATAAATAATGAATTACCATAATCAGTTGCATTTACAACACCAGCAGCACACATAGCCCCAGGTATAACAATGGATAGTTTATCTAATATAAAGATAAAAAATAGAAATAAAAATAGCTTTATAATAAAAATGTATTTTATAATAACAGAGGCTAAATAACTTTGTTTTTCTAATTTATACTGTTTTTGAGTTGTACTATCTATATCCCAACCTAGATATATTTTGATACTTAAAATAAATGATATTGTACCTAAAAATAAAAAAATACCATTTAGTATAAATATTGTTAATATATATGGATTTAAAATCATATTTGTATAACACCTTTTTTTATATCTATTATATTATCTACAAAATCTAATGAAAAAAATATTGGGTCGTGTGTAGCTATTAAAATAGTTTTATTACTATCTTTTAAATCTTTTATAATATTACAAAACTCAATAGATAATTTTTCATCAAGATTTGCTGTTGGTTCATCTGCTATTATTATTTTTGGTTCATTTATCATAGCCCTTGCAATAGCTACCCTTTGTTGCTCTCCACCTGATAGATTTTTTACTATTATGTTTTTTTTATCCATAATATTAAACTCTTTCATAACTTTATCTAGTTTTTTGTTGATATATTTTTCATCTGGATTATTAGGGATAAGTGGAAGTAAGATATTATCTTTTGCTGTAATATTTGGTATAAGATTATATTTTTGAAAAATAAAACCTATATTTTCTCTTCTATAAAGAGCCAAAAAATCATCTGGAAGTTTTGATATTCTTTTATTATCAACAATAACTTCACCTGTTGTTGGTTTTGAAAATCCTGCTATAAGTGATAAAATAGTAGATTTTCCACTACCACTAGCACCTTTTAGTATATTTACACTACCCTCTTTAAAAGTTAAATTAATATCGTTTAAGGCTGTTATTGTATCATTTTTATTAACTTTATATTCTTTAATGATACTTTTTAAATTTATCATACAACAAGTCTAATTAAATTTAGACTCGTCATAAAATATTTTTTCTACTTCAAACTCTTTTTTTCCATTTGGAAGATGAGCTACAAATTCATCCCCTTCAGATTTTCCTAAAAGCTGTTTTGCTAAAGGTGAGTGAAATGAGATATTACCAATATCAGGATTACTTAATGCAGAAGAAACAATTGTATAAGTTATCTCTTCATCTGTATCTAAGTCAATAAGCTCAACTGTTGAACCAAAACTTATTTTTTCATGAGGTAAAGTTGATGGGTCAATAATAACCACCCTTGTTACAACATCTTCAAGTTCTGCTATTCTTTTATTGATATTTGCTTGGTCCTCTTTTGCAGCATGATACTCAGCATTTTCTTTAAGGTCCCCTAGTTGTCTAGCCTCTTCTATAGCTATTAAGATTTTTGGTTTTTCTACTAGCTTTAAATCATTTAAAGTTTGTGTTAATTTATCATAATCTTTACTTGTCATAGGTTCTTTTTGCATAAAATAAAACTCCTTTATTATCTTTTATTTTTAGATTTTTTATCTTTTAGTTGTTTTTTCCAATCTTTTTCAAACTTTTTTCGTTTTAAAAAAGATAGATTTTCTACAAAAAGATGACCAGTTAAATGCTCCATCTCATGTTGCCAAGCTACCGCTAAAAAACCTTCAGCTTCCATAGTTTGTTTTTCACCATATCTATTGAAATACTCTACTACTATATGATTAGCTCGTTCTATATCTGCACTATATCCAGGAACACTTAAACAACCTTCATTAAATACAAAAGAACCATCTTTATGAGTTATAACTGGATTTATAGCTTCTATTAGATTTTCAGGGAGTTGTATATCTTCCTCTTTATCATCATCTGATTCAACAGGGATATTAATAATAAGAACATTTAAAGGTTTTGCTATTTGAACAGCAGCTAAACCAACTCCACCTTTTATCATCATAGTTTCATTCATATCATCTAAAAGAGTATGAAGTTCTTCATCAAAAACTTCAATATCTTTAGACTTTTTTCTTAATATTGGATTTGGATAAGTTATTATCTCATGTACCATTTTATATCTTCTTACTCGTGTTTAGCTATTACTTTATCTACGATACCATAATCACAAGCTTCTTGTGCAGACATAAAATTATCTCTTTCAGTATCTTGTTCTACTTTTTCAAAAGATTGCCCTGTATGACTAGATAAAAGCTCATTTAAAGCATCTTTTAATCTTTGTATCTCTTGTGCTTGAATTTGGATATCTGTAGATTGCCCTTGAGCCCCGCCACTTGGTTGGTGAATCATAATTCTAGCATTTGGTAAAGCAAATCTTTTCCCTTTTGTTCCAGCACTTAATAAAAATGCACCCATAGAAGCAGCTTGACCAATACAAATAGTACAAATATCAGGTTTAATATAATTCATAGTATCAAACATACTCATACCAGCAGTTACAACACCACCTGGAGAGTTGATATAAAGATATATATCTTTTTCTGGGTCTTCAGCTTCTAAAAACAAAAGTTGAGCAACAACAGTAGAGGCTACTTGGTCATTAACTTCTCCACTTAACATAATAATTCTATCTTTTAGAAGACGAGAGTATATATCATAACTTCTCTCTCCTCTTCCTGTTTGTTCAACAACTACAGGTATATAAGACATTATTACTTCCCTGCTTTCTCATCTAATAACTGAGTGATAACTTTTTGTTCAATCATAGACATTTTTATAGCTGGTAAATAACCTGCTTCTTCATATTGTTTAATTAAGGCTTGACCATCTTGACCTTGCATCATCGCTTCGTAATATAATGTTTGTGTAACTTCTTGATCAGATACATCTACTTTTTCCTCTTTTGCTAATGCATCAACAATAAATGTAGCTTTTACACTTTTTGTAGCATCAGGAGTAGCTTCTTTTCTCATCTCTTCGATTTTATCTTGGTCCTCTTTTAATTTATTAAGTTCATCTTCACTCATCTCTCTTACTTTATTATTTAAAGCTTGATTTACCTCTTGCTCTAAAACAGATGTAGGGATAGCAAAATCTAGTTTTTCAACTAAAGTTTCTAAATAAGCAGGTTTTAACTCTTCATTATAGTAAACTCCTGTTTTTTCCATTTTGATTTGCTCAGCTACTTTTTCTCTTAACTCTTCAACTGTAGCTTCTTCATCCTCTTTTTTACCTAAAATCTTTTTAGCTAAATCATCATTAATTTCAGGTGCTACTTTTTCTTGAATTTCGTGAAGTTTTACTTTAAATACAACTTCAGCACCAGCTAAATCTTTTGCTTGATAATTTTCAGGGAATGTTACAGTAATATCTTTTTCTTCTCCTGCTTTCATACCAATTACTTGGTCTTCAAAACCTGGAATAAATGAGTTACTTCCTATCTCTAAAGAGTGCTTTTGAGCTTTACCACCATCAAATGCTACACCATCTTTGAAACCTTCAAAGTCAATTAATGTGAAATCACCACTTTTAACTTCTCTATCATCTTCAACTTTTGCAAATGTTGAGCTTTGAGCAGCTATTTTATTAATTCTTTCATCAATCTCTTCATCTGTTACCTCTTTATCTTCTATCTCTGGTAAAAATGATTTATAATCACCTAATTCAATAGTTGGTTTACAAGAAAGTGTAATCTCAACTTTGATATCACCATTATCTTCTTTATCAAATTTAGTAATAGCAGGCTCACCAATAATATCACTATTTTTTATATTTAACTCTTCTAAAGATTTAGTTAATAAACTTCTAATTGCTTCACCTTCAGCATCTTGAGTTAATTTTTCAGCATATCTATTTTTTACTATAGCTACAGGTACTTTACCTTTTCTAAAACCTTGAATATCCATAGTTTTTGCAGCTTCTTTTGCAAGTTTGTTTAGATTTTTTTCAATTGTTTCTGCTTTAATAGTAGCAGATATTGTTGCGTTTGCTTCGTCTATTTGTGTTGTTGTAAATTCCATTATTAATGAACTCCATATTAAAATTTTCGTTGATTATACCTTATATTAGCTTAATATATTAAAAGATAAATTATAGTATAATAAAATATTAGAGTATAATACTAAAAAAGGATTAAGTAATGCAAAATGAGAATACCTTAGGTAATAATAATTTATGATTGAAAAACTATTAAAAAATTATTATATAAAAACATCTATTGTTATTGGGATAGTTATTTTACTATTAGCTGTTACTACAAGTTTATTATATATAAAATATAATGAGGATAAAAATAAATTTTATTCTAATATTGATAAGATTTTAGAAACAACAGCCAATGATGTAGATATATATTTAGGGGATAATTTTCATAATAAAGCAATATCAGAAGATGCAATTAGTAAAAAAGAGGATATGTCAAATATAATTAAGCTTTCAAAATTTGCAAATAAAATCAATAATATAGAATATGTTTATACTATGATTAAAAAAGATAATAAAATATATTTTACCTCATCAAGTGCAACAAGTGAAGATATATTAAATAATGAATTTACTCAATATTTTGACCATTATGAAGAAGCTACTGATGTTTTACTTAATGTTATAGAAAATAATAAAGTTGTATATGAAGAATCTACAGATCAATGGGGAACTTTTAGAAGTGTTTTTATACCTGCTATTACAGATAATGGTACACAATATATTTTAGGAGCAGATATAAAAATAGACTTTATAGAAACACAACTTAATAAGTTTTTATATAGTGCATTAGAATATCTATCTCTTTTAATTATAATATTATCAATATTTATATACTTTTTTATAAAAATATCAAAAGAGGAACTAAAAGATATAAAAGAGTTAAAAGAAAATCTTGAGAGTGAGATAAAACAGAGAACTTCAGACCTTACCATTGCAAAAAAAGAGATAGAGGAAACACATAAACATATAAGAGAGTCTATAGAATATGCTTCACTTATACAAAGATCTATTATACCTGATACCTCACAAATGAATCCATTTTTTAAAGATTATTTTGTACACTGGATACCAAAAGATACTGTTGGTGGAGATGTATGGTTATTTGATAATTTAAGAGATGATAATGAGTGTTTACTTTTCTTTATTGATTGTACGGGTCACGGGGTACCTGGGGCATTTGTAACTATGATTGTAAAAGCTATAGAGAGAGAAATTATAACAAAAATTAAAGATAATAAAGATATCGATATATCTCCCGCTTGGATAATGGGATATTTTAATAAAACAATGAAAACTTTATTAAAACAAGAAACGAAAGACTCAAAATCAAATGCAGGATGGGATGGTGGAGTTATCTACTATAATAAAAGAAAGAAAATATTAAAATTTGCAGGTGCTGAAACACCACTATTTTATATAGATTTAGATGGTGAATTTAAAACTATTAAAGGAGATAGATATTCTGTAGGTTATAAAAAATGTGATATGAATTATCAATACAAAGAAACTATAATTACAGTAGAAGATGGTATGAAGTTTTATTGTACAACAGATGGATTTTTAGACCAAAATGGTGGAGAGAAAGATTTTCCTTTTGGTAAAAAAAGATTTGGAAATATTATAAAAAACAATTATAAAAAACCTATGAAAGATATCAAAAAGATATTTACAGAAGAGATGAATAAGTATGAAGTTATGATTGAAAATAATGATAGAAATGATGATATTACTCTTATTGGATTTGAGATTGGAAAATAGGATAATAAAAGATGATTAAAACAAAAATTTTAAAATCAAAATTCTCAAAATCTATTATAATTGTTTATCTATTTTCTATATCAATTATATTATCTGTTGAATTTTTAGTTATTAACCATAATTTTATAGAGGAACATAAAAGTAAAAATAAAACTATAACAAAAATAACTAGCTCATTATTAGAAACATTAAAAGATGAAACCACAAAGAAAGTTGATTTTTTTCTTTCTGATAAAAAAATTTTAGAAGCATTTGCAAATAAAGATAGAGAAAAATTATATAAATTTATGAAATTTTATTATAAAAAATATACAAGTATAAATCCATATATAAAAATAATGACATTTAGAGATATTGATGGTTCAACTTTTTTAAGAGTTCATAAACCAGAAAAGTTTGGGGATAAACTAAATCAAAAAAGAGAGATAATTTTAGAAACAAATAAAACAAAAACTCCACATTATGGATTTGAAGTTGGAAAACTAAAAATGACATATAGAGTTGTAATACCTATTTTTTATAAACAAGAACATATAGGTTTAGTTGAAGTTGGAATAGAGCCTGAATATCTAATAGATAAAATCTCTTCTACTTTTGATTTAAAACATGCATTACTTGTAAATAAAGATTTTTTATCTGTTTTATTAAATCAACAAAAAGATGTTAAATTAATAGATAATTTTGCTATGGTAAGAGGAGATAAGTTTTTCTTTGATAATATTAATAATATAGATTTAACAAATAGTAAAGATTTTATTAACTATAAAGATAAAACTTATATTATAGAGAGTAATTTAAATTTATTAGATTATAAAAATAATATATCTGCAAAACTTCTTTTTGCTTCAGAAATAAACAATTTTGATAATAGAAACTATATTTTATTAATAACTTTTATTTTTACAACTATATTCTTTTTAATTCTATTTTTTATTATAAATAAAATTATGAATAGATTTATAAATATTCAAGAGATGCAAACAAAACAGATAAAAGCTATATTTGAGGGAAGTTCTTCTCTTCTTGTTTTATCAAATGGAAAAGAGGTGATAGATGCAAACCAAGATTTTATAAATAAAAATGAGTGTATTTGTAATCGATTTGAAGATTATGATGAGAAAGAGTATATTAGAAAAAAGATGCAAGATGATATTGATTGGATAGACTATATACTATTACATAAAGATAAAACACATAAAGTTGTTATGTTAAAAAATGGAATTGAGCATCACTTTACTATTCAAATAAATAAAGTAAGTATTGATAATAATACTTTATATGTAATTGATTTTAATGATATAACAAATGATGTAATACAAAAAAAAGAGCTTAAAAAACAATCTGATATTATTATAAATCAAACTAAAATGGCAGCTTTAGGGGAGATGATAGGGAATATTGCACATCAATGGAGACAACCACTTTGTACTATATCTGCTTGTGCTTCAGGGATGCAACTTCAAAAAGACTATGACCTTTTAACAGATGAATTATTTCAAGAGAGCTGTGAATTAATCACTGAAAATACAGAATACCTGTCACAAACTATAGATACATTTAGAGATTTTATAAAAGGTGAAAATAAAAAAGAGCTATTTAATCTTAAAAATGAACTAAATAAAACTATAAATCTTCTTCAAGGTCTAATAACTAACCATAATATAAATATAGTAGTAAATATTTCAGAAGATATAGAGATAAACACCACTAAAAATGAGCTTACACAATGTTTGGTAAATATATTTAATAATGCAAAAGATATACTAAATGATAGAAAAGTTGAAGAAAAATATATTTTTATTGATAATAAACTAAATGATAAAGATATAGAAATCATTATAAAAGATAATGCAGGTGGTATAGAAGAAGATGTACTTCCTAAAATATTTGAACCATATTTTACTACAAAACATAAAAGTCAAGGTACAGGATTGGGATTGAATATGACATATAATCTAATAGTAAATGGTATGGGTGGATATATAAAAGCAAAAAATGTAGAATATGAATATGAAAATAAAAAATATAAAGGAGCTCAATTTACTATAACGCTTCCTTTATCCTAAAATCCCTTTATTAAAGGGATATGTAAGTCACCTAATTTTCAATTGTTCCAAAACTAAGCCAAGATTATACTAATTTTATTTATTGTTTTCATCAATTTAATAAAAATCAACCTCTCTATTTCTTCTCCTCTTTAGATATTTGCCATAAATTTAAAGTGTGATATTTTCATTTTTATAACCTAATACCATTTAAAATATTTTATAGTTGAGCCAACCCCTCAACTACAAAAATGTTAAGTGAGATTATCTGAACAACTACACAAAAAGATGAAGATACAAACTACAAAAGGACTGAAAATCTTTTAAGTGCTTTTAATATTCGCACACTTAAAGATAATCAAGCTTTGTATATTTATTCTAATAAGTTGCCTGTTTTGTTGGAGGTGGTAGCTTGTTATAAACATAGAGAGTTTAAGATATTAATTAATAATATTATAATTTATTAGCTTTCATAAATTCTATGAAGTTAGTACAAAAGGATAATATTAGATAACCTCAAACAATCGAAAGTTATCACTATAAATGAAAACATCTAACGATGTACAAATAACCAAGCTTATAAAACCTAAAATTGTGCATAAATTTCCTATCATAGATACCTCCTCTCGAATGTCAGTAATTGAATTGAATCCCCGATAATGTTCTTAACTTTTCAATCTTTCGATTGAATGAGGTGGGATGATCAAATTATATCTTATTGTCGCTTGCTTTGTCAATAGCATTTGTTAATTGATATGATGTAACTATTCTTGAATTCAACTGTGAATCTAAGTTGACTAATCCTTGTTTACATTTGTTAACACCTAAGCAATTAATTAACATATTAATTGTTAGTGAATTTAATCTACCTCCTTTTAAATGTAGAACTCTGGTATTTTGTAATTTTGGATGAAACCTATATATATCAAGTAGTTTTTGTAATTCTTTATCTATATAAGGTAGAGTATGAGTAGAAATCTGTTGATTCGTATCATTGAATTTTAAATTTTTAGCAATATTTATATTTGTACTTATGAATGTGTAATTTATAAATTCACTATCTTTAAAATTAGCATTTTTAAGTATAGTTGCTGAAAACATACAATCTTTAAATGTTGCTCCTGAAAAATTAGACTT
>Ga0193965_1000694_pt1 | contig 10065 bp, 9 predicted proteins | sample FB_8_MG_FD_140330 | JGI IMG/M metagenome (GOLD analysis project Ga0193965, IMG submission 140330) | Microbial mat bacterial communities from the Broadkill River, Lewes, Delaware, United States - FB_8_MG | ecosystem: Environmental > Aquatic > Freshwater > River > Microbial mats | place: USA... | reverse complement strand
TCAAAGCCAGCCTTTTCGTGTGATTTTTGTACTAACTGCCCTAGTTTTAAAGTATTACCATCACCCTCTTCTATAGTTACCCAAGTTGTATTTTCTGTTATTTGTTGAGAAGCTCTAAGTTTTGTAGTTGTTTCTATAACATCACAAGATTTAGCCCCTGTCATAGGGTCTTCTATATCATCAAATTGATACACTTTAAATATTTGATTTTCAGACACTTTTAAATCTCTACCTATATTTACTTGTGCTATAACCTCTCGGTCTTGATTTTTCTTAATTTGAGTTATATACCCTTTTACAGCAAAATAGTTTGCAAACTCTTCATTTAGTGCAGGTAAAGAGCTTATTATTGCTGCTTTTATACCACCTACTATTTGGTCATAAGTTGGTTCTTTTATTTTACCTATATTTCCACTACTTTCAAGTTGTTTTGAAAATACAACTTTACCTGTTTGAACATCTAATATTTTTACATTCATTTTAGTAGATATAATCATACCATCAGTCATAGAAGCTGTAAGTTTAGCAATAGAACCCAACATCTCTAATGTTTTATTTTCAGAATTTGATGTGGCGGAGTCTACACTTTTTGCTGAGCTTTCATTATCTCTATATTTTTGTTCAACATTATCTATAGAACCTGTAATAATATATCTAACTCCTGAAGTTTTACCAAAAGCAACTGCTGAAGCTGGGTCAATAAGTCCACTATCTTGGAACTTTAACTCTGCATCAATTTTTTCCATATCTGTTCTTGTAAAAAGTTTAGCTCCACCTGAAGATACTATTAGAGCTTCTAGTGGACCTGTAATTGAAGTTGAAAGTTTTGCATCTACATCTCTTTTTACACTTGAAGATTTTGAATTTGTTCTTGATTTACTAGCAGTTGCTGACATACCTGCAACAGAACTAGAACTTGCAACTGCAGCAGCATTATAACCTCTAACTCCAACAGCAGTTGATTCAGAAACTGCTACACCAACAGAAGCAGATTTTCTAGCTGAATTAGTTTGAGAGCTTGTATTGTGCATTTGGGCTTTTCCAAATGTAGAGTTATTTGTAAATGGCATAACTGCAACAGTTGGCATAGCTGATTTGTATTTTGGCATACAAACCTCTGGTATATTAACTTTCTTTTTTACCTTTGTAGGATAAGATAAAACATCTAGTTTATTTCCTCCACAACCTGTAAGAACTGCTATTGCAGCACTTGATAAAATTATATTAGTAACTATTCTTTTCATAAAATTTTCCCTTTTAATCTTTTAGCATAAGTATAGCATATCTAATATAAAATCTTATTCACTCTCCTTTTTTAACACTTAACATCTTAAATCTATCACCCATACCAGTTGGATTTAGAAGTGTTTTTACTTTATTTGCTTCGTGTAAGTAAGTATCCTCATCTACATTTTTATGAAGCATCTCAAGAAGCTCTGTAATACCAAAAGATACCATAGCTTTTAGTTGTGTTTCATAATTGATATTAGATATACCAACATCTTTAAAACAATCAATTAAATAATCAAAATGAACATCATAAGTGATATCTGACAAACCAAAAAACTGTTCTAAATTCATTTTTTCATCAAAAATAGGGAATACATTATGTTTAAAATAAACTCTAGTAGAAAAATCATTTCTTGGATATTTTTCACCATAATCAAAAGTTATAAATTCAAATTTATCTATATTTGAAGATAAGTTTTGTGCAAATTCTTTATAACCTACAGGTACTTCACCTTTTGTGATTTTATATTTATCACAATGATTTTTAAGTACCTCATTATTATTATCTACAAACTCTATTTTATTTTTCTCTTTATTTACAACTGCATATTGAAGTATATTTTTATCATTTGTATAAACCAAATCACAAGCAAAAGCATCAAATATTTCATTTGCTACCACAAAAGCATTATCAAGTTTTACTTCACTAATATCATTATAATGAATTAGCTCTATCTGGTCACCAAATGATTGTTTAAAATACTCTTTTTGTTTTATTCTTAAATGTTCATACCTTTCAACTATAGCAAATTTTAAAGTACCTATTAGTTTTGGATTAAGTGTATATATAAACTCTATCATATCAGCTAATAGATATCCGTGATGAGCTCCTATTTCTAAAATAGTAGTATTAGTAGGTAAAAAACCACTATTTATAGTATCTACAGCTTTTTTACCAATAGAGCCACCAAAAAATTTACTACTACTAACAGCAGTATAAAAATCACCATCTTTTCCAATAGTTTTATAGTTTGCATAATAGCCTTGTTCACCATAAAGCCAATCATTAAAATACTCACTAAACTTTATATTACTCATTTGCTACTCTTGCATATATCTCTAATAACTCTATTTGTTTATCAAAATATAAAGTTTTTTTATCTAATAATTTTATTTTTTTAGAATTAACCATAGTCATAACATCAGATTCAGTTTTCATACCAACCTCTTGTTGCTCTATTAGTTGCTCTAATAAAGAATCATAAAGTTTTATATTTTCATCTGTGATTTTCATCTTATCATCTATACTTTTTATTTTTGATAATGAATTTTTATATATCACTAACTCTGATTGTTTTTTATCTTCTAAATTTGCTTTCTCAATTAAATAAGATATTTTTGAACTCTCAATACTATTTGAATATCTAATATCTAATGGGATAGATATATTAAATCCTACATTATAGTTCCAATCTTCATCTAAAGCAGGATTATTATCAGTATCGTGATATTTTGAATAGTTTCCTGTAAAGTTTACAGTAGGAAGATAACTAGATGTTACCATATTTTTCATCCAATAAGATGTATCTATATCATATTTTAATTTTTTTGTATATATATTTTTATTCAAAAACTCATTTTTATCTACAAGCTCAAGAACTGGTAATTCAAACTTATCATAAGTTTTATCAGATAGTGTAGATAAATTATGTATTAAAACATCTTTTTGGTATTCTAAATCTATTAAACTATTTTGTTTACTATTTTTATCTAAAATTGCATTATCTAAAAATGAAGTATCTATAATTCCATTTAGAACTTGCTCTTTTTTTCTATCTATATCAATTATTGCATTTTCTATTAATAGTTTTTGTTTTTCAATATTAATATTGATTTTATTTATTTGAAATAAAGTATTTACAGTTTGTTTTATTAACTCTTTTCTTTGATTTTCTATTGATATTTGAGATGATTCTTTTATACTTGAGGCATATTTTATAGCATAATATATTCCACCACTTTTAAAAATTGGTTGAGATATATTTATACTTGAGTTTTTAGTAGTGTAGTTTTCATTTTTGTTATAAGTGTATTTATATGTAATAGGACTTACCCAATCATTTTTTAGTTTACTTGCATCCTCTATTGCTTTTTGAGAATTATAATCTAAAATTTTATTTTTACTATTTGATAGTATATTATCTGAAGAACAAAGACTTAAAGTTGTAAAAAAAGATAAAGGGATTATATATTTTTTTAATTTAGTCATTTTCTTCTACCCTTTGTATTGTTTCAATAATAGCTTTTCCTAAAAGCTCTGTATTAAAAGGTTTTACTATCCATGATGTTGCACCTACCTCTTTTCCCATATTTTTCATCTCTTGACTCCACTCTGTTGTAAGAACCATAATAGGAGTACTCATATAATCAAGTGTATTTCTTAATCTTCTAATAAGTTCAATACCATCCATATTTGGCATATTGATATCTGTAATTATAAAATCATACTCCTCTTGTTTACTTAAAGCTAAAGCCTCTACTCCATCTTCTGCACCTTGAATATGCATATAACCTAACTCTATTAATGCACTCTCTACTAACTCTCTTATTACAGAACTATCATCCACAAAAAGTATATTTAGTTTTTCATTATAACTCATATCTTTCCCCTCTTAAAACTGATTTGGATTAAAACCAAAATCTAAATTAAAGTCATTATTGACTAAATTAGGGTCATTATACCCTAATTGTACTGATTTATTACGAAGTTTCATTATATCATTTTTTATATCAATTTTAGATGGACAAACCATATTACAATTACCACATAAAGTACAATCCCAAATACCATTTTTTTGAATACTATCTATTTTTGAAGAGATATCACCCTCTTTTTTATCCTCTATATATCTATAAGCCCTAACTAATGCAAAAGGACCTTTAAACTCTTTGTTTACTTCATATATAGGGCAAGAGCTAAAACAACTATTACATAATATACAATTAGATTCTATATTAATTATATTTTCATCATCACTTGTTATTATATTTTCATTTCTATTATTTAAATAACTATTAGATATAGTTAAAAATCTATTTTGACTTTCAAAATCAACTATTAAATCTTTTAAAACTTTTATATTATTCAAAGGTGTAATTTCTGAGTTATCTTCTATATTTGTTTTACAAGCTAATTTTTCAACTCCATCTACTTTTACACTACAACTACCACAAACACCACTTCTACATCCACTTCTAAAACCTAAAGAGTTATTTTTGTTCTCTTTTATATAAAATAATATATCTAAAAGATTAGAAACTTTATCTTCAATAGTATATTCTTGTTCACAAATTTTTATATTCATAATAAATCCCATACTTTTTTATTTTCATCTTTTTGAATAATTATCTCTTTTTCAAAATCTGGATTTTCTTGCTCAAAATCTGTTCTATAGTGTGAACCACGACTCTCTTCTCTTTGTAAAGCTGAATTTACAATAATTTTTCCTAACTCAATACTGTTAATAAACTCTATAAACTCTTTTAAATTTGTATTATAATTATAAGATTTATCAGATATACCCATCTGTTTTATTTTATCTTTTATATAATCTAAATTTGTAATAACACTTTGAAGCGATGACTCATCTCTAAATAAACCAACTTTATTATAAAACATCTCACCTATATCTTTTTTATAATCATAAAAGTTTAATATATTTGGTAAATCATAAATAGAATCTATAAGTTTTTTATTTTCTAAGAATATATCATACTCTTTATCTTCTATTTCTATATTTTCATTATTTTCTATAATATTTTGTGCTATTTTTCTTCCAAAAGTTATAATCTCTAATAAAGAGTTACCACCTAATCTATTTGCACCATGTACACCATTTGATGCAATTTCACCAACTGCATAAAGGTTTTTTATATTTGTTTTTCCATCAATATTAGTTTGTATTCCACCCATAGTATAGTGAGCTACAGGTTTTATAGGTATTAAATCTTTATCAAGTTCAAGACCTAAAGATTCTAATGCTATATTATACTCTTGAGGCATAGACTCTAAAATCTTTTCTTTTGGGATATGTCTTAAATCTAAAAAAACATCTTCCCCTTTTTCTATTTTTTTAAAAATTGCTCTAGCTACTATATCTCTTGTACCTAATTCATTTGTAAATCTCTCTTCATCAGAAGTTACTAGGTAACCACCCTCACCTCTTGCACTTTCACTTATTAAAATAGAGTTATTTTTAAGTGCTGTTGGATGAAACTGTACATATTCCATATTAGATAGTTTACAACCAACTCTATAACTAGCACTCAAAACTTCACCTGTTGTAGCTGTAGAGTTTGTTGTATATTTATGATATATTCCACTATATCCACCAGTTGCTATAATAACCTCTTTTGCTAAAATTTGTTTTACTTCACTATTTTTAATATCTAAAGCAACTACACCTTTTATACAATTATCAACAACAATAAAATCTAATAACATATGCTCATTTAAAAATTTAATATCCTTTTTTATAGCATTATCATAAAGAGTGTGAAGTATTTTTAAACCTGTATAATCACTACTATAACAAGCTCTTGGATTAGTTGTTCCACCTAATTGTCTTTGTGCTATATTATTATCTTTATCTTTACTAAATGGCACACCTATATCATCTAGCCATTTTATAGTTTTAGCACCATTTTGACACATATATTCAATACTATTTTTATCCCCTAAACTATGAGATGATTTAAGTGTATCATTAATATGATTTTCTATGCTATCTTTTTCATTTGAAATAACGGCATTTATCCCACCTTGAGCTTGTGAAGTTTGTGATGCCGTTGGGAAAGTTTTTGATAATACTACAATATTTTTAGAACTTTTACTAAGTTCAATTGCAGATGTTAATCCAGCTCCTCCAGAACCTATAATTAAAACATCTATCATATAATTAACTCCAAAATTCACTAATAGCTTTCTCTTTTTTCTGATTTTCAACCTCTACAGTTTGCTTTATCTCTTCCTCTTGCTCTATCTCTTCTGGTGTTTCCTCTTGTTGTGCTTGATTCATCAATCTCTCTTTTCTTGCTTTTAAAATTTTTTCTCTTATTTTAGCTTCTGCCATAGCCCTCATATTATCATCAAAGTCTATCCCTTTGATAGTTTCTAAAGCCTGATTTATCTCTTCCTCTTCAGTTAGTTCCTCTTGAATTTCAGGTTCTTCTTGAATCTCTTCTTCTTCATTATTATTATCTATTTTTATCGTTTCTGTATTTTTATTATTCTCTTCTGCTATACCTTTTGTAACAATAGTAACTTCATCATAAGTAAGAACCTCTTCCTCTTTTACAGGCTCTTCTATAGGCTCTTCTTTTTGCTCTGGTCTTGGTGGTACAACTTTTGCTGGGTCTATTTTTTTTATCTCTTTTTGTTCAATAACTTCTTTAGTAGTTTCTTCCTCTTCTACTATTTCATCTTGAATCTCTTCAGATATTTCATCTATAATATCATCTATCATAATATCTAAATCTTCTTGTTTTTCAGGAATAATTTGCTCTGACTGCTCTTCTATATCATTTTTGACTTCAATAGTTTTTTCTGTATATTCAGCATTATATCTATCTCTTAGTATCTCATATTCAGCCATAATATCTTCATATTTTTGAAAATCCATAACTAAAAATTTTGCTTTACTATCATTTAGTATTATCGCTTTATCAATCTCATTATCAGTAATTTTTTGAAAGATAACTTTACTGTTTTTCTCTAGCTCTTCTTGAGAAAACATCTCATCTGATTTGTATAATAATAATCCCATCTTTTAACCCCTATACAATTTATAATTTTGATTATAACATAATTAGATATATAAAATAGTTATTTGTAGTAGTTATTAACTTAAAAATAAAAGAGTATTTAAAACTCTTTTATTTTATATAGTTATTTATTAGCTTCTTTCATAGTGTCAGCTATCATAAATGCTAACTCCAATGATTGGTCTGCATTTAATCTAGGGTCACATTGAGTGTGATATCTTGAAGTTAAATCATCTGTTGTAATATTACAACTTTCACTTCCTGTACACTCTGTTACATCTTGCCCTGTCATCTCTAAGTGGATACCACCTGCTACACTTCCTTGAGCTTTATGAATTTGGAAAAATTGTTTTACTTCACTTAATATATTTGCAAAATCTCTTGTTTTGTATCCATTTGATGTTTTTTCAACATTTCCATGCATAGGGTCACAAGACCATACTATATTTTTACCCTCTGCTTCAACACGTGCAAGAAGTTTAGGATATAAATCAGCTACTTTAGATGCACCCATTCTAACAATTAGATTTAATCTTCCAGCTTCATTTTCTGGATTTAATTTATCAATAAGTTCAATAAGTTCATCTTCACCCATAGTTGGTCCAACTTTACAACCTATTGGATTTTTTATACCTCTAAAGTATTCAATATGAGCTTCATTTAAATCTCTTGTTCTATCACCTATCCATAACATATGAGCAGAACAATCATAATAATCACCTGTTAAACTATCTTTTCTTGTAAGAGCCTCTTCATAATTTAGAAGTAAAGCCTCATGTGATGTAAATAAAATTGTTTCACTTAGTTGTGGAGTATTATTTGAGTTTATTCCACAAGCTTCCATAAATTTTAAACTATCACTAATTTTTGTTGCTAACTCTTCATACTTTGCACCAAGTGGATGATTTACCATATAATCAAGATTCCATTGATGTACTTTATTTAAATCAGCCATACCACCTCTTGCAAAAGCTCTTAAAAGATTTAATGTAGCCGCACTTTGATTGTAAGCTTTTAGTAGTTTTTCTGGATTTGGTAATCTTTTTTCTAAATTAGCTTCAATATCATTTACAATATCACCTCTATAACTTGGATACTCTACTCCATCTATAGTTTCAAAATCACTACTTCTAGGCTTTGCAAACTGACCTGCAATTCTTCCAACTTTTACAACAGGTTTTCCACCACTAAATGTCATAACTACAGCCATTTGCATCATAACTTGAAAAAGTGATTTTATATTTTGAGCATTAAATGCATTAAAACTTTCAGCACAATCACCACCTTGAAGTAAAAAAGCATCACCTTTTGATACATTTGCTAATTGAGACTTTAATCTTCTTGCTTCTTCGGCAAAAATTAAAGGTGGGTACGAACTTAGCTCATTTTCTACCTCTTTTACTTTTCCCATATCATTATATATTGGTTGTTGTTTTATTGGAAAATCTCTCCAGCTATTTGGTGTCCATATTTTACTCATTTTTATTACCTTATAATTTTATTTCTTTTAACAATTTTTGAAATGATACCTTAAATGCACTCAAACCATCTTTAAGTAACTCTTCATACAAAGCATCAATATCTATCTTTTTATATTTTAATTTATCAAAATATTCATTACATAACTCTTCACTTAAAATATCAGATGGCTCTTTTTTACCACTTTCAATCCAATCATATATTGTTTTTAGAGGTGCTGTATTTATACTATTTGGAAAAATTAGATTATCTACATAATAACTTTGTTGTAACTCTTCACCTTTTACAGCAGTACTTGCAAAAAGAGTTCTTATATTTGCATTCTCAAATTTATTGATTTCGTGATAACACTTAGTTGCATTAACTATTCCTAGTTTTGATTTTTCTAAATCCAAAACTTCAAACTCTTTATCAACAGCCCTATCAAATCTACTTACAAATACAGATATTACAGCTTTTGTATCTTTTGCACTTTTTTTAATCCCTGCAGCTAATGCTTTTGCACAATTAATAGCTTGAGTTGGTGAAAACACAAGAGTTGCATTAACATTAATACCTATAGAAGTAAGATGTTCCATAACACCATATCCTGCTTCAGTAGCAGGAACTTTTATCATAATATTACACGCATCAATTTGACTATGTAATCTTGCTCCCTCTTCAATAGAACCCATCATATCATCACATAAAGTAGGGTCTATCTCTAAAGAAACAAAACCATCATTTGCATTTTTGTCAAAAAGAGGTTTTAGCAATTCTGCTGCTCTTCTTATATCTGAAACAGCAAGCTCTTCATAAATTTTTTTTACATCATTTGCTTGTAACATACTTATTTGTTGTTCATAAGCAACAGAACTTGAAATAGCTTGTTGAAAAATAGCGGGATTACTAGTAGCTCCAAAAATTGTACCATTAGCTATAATATCTTGAAACTCATTTTCTAAAAAATCTCTCTCTATAAAATCACACCAAATTGAGTAATTAATATCTTCTTTTAAATTCATTTTATTCCTATTATTTTAGTTTTTTACAGTTTAAATCTTGTGTTACATTACCTTTAAAGTCTTGTAAAACAAACCCTTTACACTCTTGTTTTTTGTCATTATCTATAAAACTAACTGAGTATTTATAACCTTTTATATTTGTATCTTCTCTTAAAAATTGATGTTTTGCATACACCTGTACATCTGATATATTATTATAATTAAGTTGTTTTATTATTTTGGAAGCAGTTACTGATTGTCCACCACTTACAATAAAATATGATAATACACCTAGAATACCTAATATTACGAGATATATTATTGTTTTTTTAGGTAGTTTCCTAACTTCTTTTTCCATTAAATTCCTTTTGTTATACTTGCCGTATTCTATCATAATATAATTTCAATAAATATAAACTAAGCTTTAGATATAATCAATAAGAGGTTAATTATTTATGAATAAATTAAAAAAACTACCAATAGGGATACAAACATTTCAAAAGATAAAAAAAGGTGATTATCTTTATATAGATAAAACAAAAGAAGCATA
>Ga0193965_1000693_pt1 | contig 10077 bp, 12 predicted proteins | sample FB_8_MG_FD_140330 | JGI IMG/M metagenome (GOLD analysis project Ga0193965, IMG submission 140330) | Microbial mat bacterial communities from the Broadkill River, Lewes, Delaware, United States - FB_8_MG | ecosystem: Environmental > Aquatic > Freshwater > River > Microbial mats | place: USA... | reverse complement strand
TCAAAAACCATTAGTTGGTATTATGGAGGGACATCCTCTCTTTAGTGGTACTGCACTTTTAGGAAATGGTCAAATTATTATGGCTATTGATCCATTAGGACTTTTAGGTATTTCTCAAAAATTAAAAACAGAAGTTCAAGTAGCTTAAGGGATATCAATATGATAGATTTAATAGTATTTAAAGTTGGTGATAATCGATATGCCTTAAAGATAGAAAATATTCAAAGAATAATTCAATCTATTAATTTAACAGATATCCCTAATGCCCATCCTTTAATTGATGGGATGATGAGCTATGAGAATGGTGTCATAAAAATTTTAAATTTTAGAAAACTCATTGGTTTAGATTCTTACGAAGGCGAACTTAAAGAGTTTTTTATAAAAATGAAAGAAGCACATGAAGATTGGATTGAAGCATTAAAACTTTCCGTTAGTACTGGAAGTAAGTTTACTAAAACAACAAATCCACATATATGTGAACTTGGAAAGTGGATAGATAATTTTACATCCTATGATGATAATGTTAGTGTGGTATTGTCAAATTTAGCTGATTATCATAAACAGTTACATGTAGCTGGTGCAGAAGCATGTGAAGTGAGAAAATCAGATCAAAATAAAGCACAAGAGATAGTTGATGTAAAAGTAAATGATATTTACAACCATACTATGGCTGCTTTAGATACTTTTGCAAATGAACTTGATGCTGTGGCTAACTCTCTTCAAAAATTAATAATTTATGAGAATGATGGACAAAAGTTTGCAGTTAAAGTTGATGTTATAGAAGATATAGCGCATATAAAAGAGTCTATGATTATGCAAAATGAAAATAACCATAATATAAATCAATTTTTAGAACTAGAGGGTGTTTTAGATTTAGAGGGTGTTTTAATAAACATTATTAAAGAAGTAAGTGTACCAAACTAAAAGGGGATAAAAATGGCAATAACATATGAAAAAAACGAAGCTAATTTTACATCTGTAATATATGAAGATGAAGTAGTCTCTTTTAGAGATTTTTTACAAGTAAATGCTGGTGAGGAGATCAAGTTTAATTTTACTGAGTGCAATGATATTCATTTAGCAGTATTACAACTTGTATTGGCATATAAAAAGAATTATACTTGTAGCTATGAATTTGGTGAAGAGAAAAAACTTTTTGAAATGGTTTTAAGAGGATTTGATACTAGTGAAAACCATTGTAGTTAGTAATAGAAAAGGTGGTTCTGCAAAAACTACTACAGCTGTAAATATAGCAAGTGCTTTAGCAAAACATGGATCAGTGTTACTTTTAGATTTTGATACACAGGGACACGCTTCTATAGGCGTAGGATGTGATTTAGATGAAGAGTTAGGGGTACACTCTATTTTTATGGGTAAGACATTAAGTGAAACATTTATTCCGACTGTACATAAAAACCTTACGCTCTCTCCGGCACTAGCTTTTTTTGATGTATATGAGTATTCTGATTTGATGGGTGTACTTAAAAGCCGTTTTAAGCGTGAAAATATTGCAGATTTTTTTGACTATTGTGTTATTGATACACCACCAACTTTTGATGCTCTTTTAAAAAACTCTTTAGAAGTTGCAGATAGTGTTGTAATCCCATTTGTTCCACACCACTTAGGTGTTGTAGCAGTTGGGCAGATGATGAGAGCCTTATATAAAAGTTCAAATGACTTTAATAGAAACATAGCAGATGTATTTATATTACCTGTGATGTATAATCCCCATATTAATGAGCATAGAGAATCGATTCAAAAGGTAAGAACCTCTTTTGGGGAAGATAAGCTTTTAACACCGATAGGGGTAGATATTAAGCTTGCAAAACAATTTGAGTTAGGAAAACCGATTGTTTTAGACTCAAGACGCTCAAAAGGTCTCAGGGATTATAATATTTGTGTGAATGAAATTTTAAAAAGATTAGATTCAAGTAAGTTTTAAAAAGGGAAAAAATATGAAGATATTAATTGTTGATGATAATAAAAATAATAGAATGATTTTAAAACTAATGATTGAAGATTATGTTAAAGATAACAATTTAGCAGAGTTTGAAATTTCAGAAGCAGAAGATGGTTTAGTAGCATTAGATATGTGTAAAAAAGAGTCTTACAACCTTATATTTATGGATATTATGATGCCAAATATGGATGGTATTGAAGCGACTGGCGAGATTAGAAAAATAGATGCTAAAACTATGATAATTGCAGTTTCAGCAGTTGATGATAGTGAAAGAAAAAGACAAATATTAAATAACGGTGCGGAAGATTATATTTCAAAACCAGTTAATGCAGATATTTTTATAAATCGTATGGCAAATTATGTATTACTTATAGAAACAAGAATACCTAAGATACATAATAAACAAACTATTAATCTTTTCACGAATAAAATTTTTAGTAGGCACACTACGTTCATTTTAGACTCTGAAGATAGTTTGGCTGAATTTTGGGAATTTTTCCTACTTAATGTTAGAAAAAAATCAGATAAATTAAGTGATGTTGTACGTGCAATTTTTTCAATAGTTGAAAAACAACTTTCATTTTCTAAAAATAATATTTTATATATTGAGGAGTCTCAAAGCAGTCAATATTTTTCACTTACAAATATAGATGTTCTACCAAGTGAAGTTATAAAACTCTTGTTAAAGAAAAACTCTGTTCATTCTGGATATAAAATTACCAATGATAAATTATCTTTTGAATTATCAAAAGAGGAACAAATAGTTGAGGATATTGAAGGCTTAAGTACACCTATTGTAGAAGATAAAACTGTAGATAATAAGCTCGATGTAGCTGTTCTTGAAGAGTCTTTTGCAACAACAGGTTTTCAAGCTTCAAAAGATTTACAAATCTTTGATTATATTGATGATGAAGATTTATATGATTTAGAAGAGTATGCAGGAAAATTAAATTCGATTATGTTAGTTGTAGGTGGTGGGGGTGTTACAGAAGAAGAAGTTGTAGAGATCTACAGTTATTTAGAAAAACTAGGTTCAATTTTAACAAGTTATAGTGAAGTTTATCCAATATCTCAAGCTCTAACGATTCTTTCAAGTGATATGTCAAGCCATATGAATGAGTTTATAGAAAATTCTGAAGCACTAGGACCAATGTGTAAAGCTTTTAGTAATGATATGTCAAAATGGATAGAACAATCATTTCATACAGGTGCACCAAGTGCAGATTTTATGAATGATACAATAGTTGTAAATTGTCAGACTATAGGGAGCATGTTAAAGATGAATGAAGAGGTTCCTGCGGGTGATGATGATTTTGATGATATATTTGATTTTTAGGGGTCTGTAATGTACAAAGTTGAAGTGAAGAATCCATGTAGTTGTTTTATTAAAAATGGGTTTGTAGAAAAAAGTGAGTTTGATACGCAAGAGGCGGCTAAAGAAGAAGCTCATTATCTTATGAAGATAATGGCGTCAAACTTTTGTCAAAAACATCAGTTTAGTATGATAGAACAGATGGGAAATTTTATAATTTATATAAAACCGAGAAATTAAAATTTTTTTCAAGAGTGAAGTTTTTGTAAAACTCTAAAACATCTTTTTTTAAAAAAGGTTTAGAGTAATCATAGCATTGGATACTATCGTAATTGTTTTGACGTAAACAATCCAAATTTTTTGTGTGTTAATACCTTCGGTAATAACTTTCATATTTTAATTTATAAAAATATCTCTATCGCTTTGGCTAAATCTTCTTTCGTATCAATTCCAAAACCTGTACTTGTTACTTTTAGCATGGTTATTTTTTTCTGATGATGAATAGCACGAAGTTGCTCTAAACCCTCTATATCTTCTATAGCTGCATCACTGAGATTACAAAATTCTTTAAGGCTTTTTTTTGAAAATCCGTAAATCCCAATATGACCAAAGTATGTAGCTCTACCATTTCTATTGTATGGAATGAGTGAACGAGAGAAATATATAGCGTTAGAGTCATTATCTAAAACAACTTTTACAAGGTTAGGGTCCTTTGCTGATTCTGCATTAATTGCATTATAACAACTACCCATGATAAAAGGCTCTTTTTTTGCTTGTAAGTCTTTTAGTTTTGTTATAAGAGTAAGTACAACTTCTGGCTCTATAAAAGGTTCATCTGCTTGAACATTTATGATTATCTCGTCATCTGTAAGATTTAAAATATTTGCACACTCATTGATACGATCAGTTCCACTTTTATGTGTAGTTGATGTAAGCATTGCCTTGACGCCATGCTCTTTACAGATCTCTATAATTTTTTCATCATCTGCAGCGACAACTACATTATCTAAATGTTCAACTGCTTTTGCAGTACGAACCACCATTGGCAAGCCTCCAATATCTGCTAAAACTTTTTCTGGAAATCGAGTTGATGCTAAACGAGCAGGAATAATAATCATTATTTAATACCTTAATTTTACTTTGTAAAATGAAAGAAACCTTTCATTTGTTTGAACGATATCAGAAGTAATTCTGCTATCTACGTTAACACTAGCTTTCCTTCGGCAGGAAGCCCATTGCACTAGTGCAATTTTACTGATATAATTACAAAATTATAACTAAAGGTACTTTAAATATGCTACTTTATCAGCCAGAATCTGGTTATTGTTACAACAGTGATTCTGTATTTCTTTACGATTTTATTAGCTCCTTTAATCCAAAAGGAAAAGTCTTAGATGTTGGTGCAGGGTGTGGTGTAGTTGGACTTTTAGTCGCTCGTGATAACCCTAAAATAGAGTTAGAGGCTGTGGAAAAACAAGACTCGTTTATACACTACGCAACAACTAATGCCAGAGTAAATAAAATTGAATACAAGATGCATAAAGGGAGCTTTTTAGAGCTTGAAGCAGATACCAAGTATGATTACATTATCTCAAATCCACCTTTTTACCCTGATGGCGTCACAAAGAGCGAAAACGAAATGTTGTTTAATGCTAGGTATAATGTCAACTTACCTTTAGGGGACTTTTTTAAAAAGGTATCACAACTTTTAAAGCCACATTCGCACTTTATTTTTTGCTATGATCCATCACAGTTTGGTGAAATTTGTGCAGAATTAGATAGGGTTAAACTAAAAGTTGTTGATGTACAGTTTGTGCATCCAAAAATAGATAGAGGAGCTTCACTCGTTATGGTACATGCAAGAAATGGTTCGAAGTCTCTTATGAAAGTATGGGAACCTTTTATCAGTTTTGAGGGTAATGAGTTCTCAAAAAAAGCACAAGCAATCTATTCAAAAGCTTCTACGCAGAGTATAAAATGTCAGATTTAATGAAAAAAGAGGGTTATCCATATAGTTTTAATCCTTCGGCTTGTGAGAGTTGTGAGGGGAGATGTTGTACGGGTGAGAGTGGTTATATCTATGTTACTATGGCAGAGATCGAAAAGATTAGTACTCTTTTAGATATGAGTATACATAATTTTGCAAAAGAGTATCTATTTAAAAAAGGGTACAAGTACTCCATAAAAGAGAGAATTTATGGGGAGTCTCATGAGTGTATCTTTTATGACAGAGTCTCAAATGGCTGTAAAATATATGAGGCGAGACCAAGCCAATGTAAGACATTTCCTTTTTGGGATTATTATAAAACACGTGTTGAAGAATTAAAATTAGAATGTCCAGGGATTGTAGATGATTAGAGTTGTTACTTTTATACTGACGGCTTTATTTTTTTTAGCTTGTACTCAAACAGTACCAAAGCCTGAAAAAGTACCTCATTCAAATAAAAAATTATTTGAGCAAGAGGATATTTTTATCTTATTTGCTCTTCGTGCTGAACAGATTGGTGATTACCAATCGGCTTCATCACTTTTTACTACCCTGTATGAGAGGTCACATAAAAAAGAGTACTTTCGTCGTGCATTACAAAACGACCTTGCATTGAATGACTATAATACTGTTATAGAAAAAATAAACAAAGAGGATAAACTTACTCCGGTAGAAGATCCCTATCTTTTACGCTTAAAAGTACTTTCTCTGATCGGTTTACAGAAATATCATGAAGCAAAAACTGAGGCTGTGTCTTTGGTGCAGTCTACGCAAGAGATAAACGATTATCTTTTGGTAAGTGATATTTATGTGCAATTACAAGAGTACGATACTGCTGTAAAGTATCTTGAGAGTGCTTATGTTAAAGATTATAATGAAAAACTTTTAGATAAAATGTCAATTGTTTTATATCTTAATTTACAAAGAAAAAAAGATGCTATAGCACAGCTTGAAACTCATTCAAGGGTTCATGGGTGTTCTAGCCTTATTTGCTCAAGACTTTTAGCATTTTATAGTAATGAAAACAATATAGAGGGACTTTTATCAACCTCATTACGACTTTACGAGATTGAACCATCACAAGATTTGGCAAAAAAAATTGTTCAGGTTTATGCTTATAAAAAAGACTATATGGGGATGACAAAATTTTTAGAAAAATCTCAAAGTGATGATGTTACTTTGTTGAACCTCTATGTCAATACAAAAAATTATGAAAAAGCGTATCAGCTTGCACAGAAACTTTACAAAGAAACAAATGAGATGCATTATCTTGCACAAAGTGCTATTTATGAGTATGAAGGGCATAATGATAAGAGTGATAAAAAGATGCTAAGTGCAGTTGTTAAAAAACTTGAAGATGTAATAGCAAAATCATCAGGGGCTTTGTATCTTAACTACTTGGGCTATATACTTATTGATCATGAGATAGATGTAGCTAAGGGAATAAAATATGTAAACCAAGCTTTAGAGAAAGAACCAAACTCTATATATTATTTGGATTCTTTAGCCTGGGGTTATTATAAACTAGGAGATTGTTTACAAGCAAAAGAAGTGATGGATAGACTACTTAAACTTGATAATAGTAACAATAAAGAGTTAGTTTCTCATAAAAACTTGATAAACAAATGTACAAACAATTAAAGGAAAAGTAAAACAATGATTTTAGATGATATTATAAAAAAAACAAAAGAGGATTTGGTCAAACGGGAAAAAGAGTTTTCTCTAGATTGGTTAGGTCGCTCTTTAGCATTTAATGCTAGAGCTCCTCGTGATGTTATCCCTTATTTAACAGCTACTGAAGAAGATCCGTATAGAATTATTTCAGAGGTTAAAAAAGCTTCTCCATCTAAGGGTGTGATTCGTGAAAATTTTGATCCTTTAGCTATTGCTCAGGCTTATGAAAGAGGAGGAGCTAGTGCTATCTCTGTTTTAACTGAACCTCATTTCTTTCAAGGCTCACTTGATTATTTAGGTGGAATTCGTCGTTATGTAGGGATTCCTCTTTTAAGAAAAGATTTTATTGTATCAAAGTATCAAATTCTTGAAGCTACAGTTCATGGTGCTGATTTTATTTTACTCATTGCTGCTGCACTTTCAAAAAAAGAGCTCAAAGATTTACTCGCTTATACAAGACATTTAGGCATGGAAGCTTTAGTTGAGGTTCATGACAAATCAGATCTTACAAAAGCTATCTATGCAGGAAGTGATATTATTGGAATAAACCATAGAAATCTTCAAACATTTGAGATGAATATGAATTTATCTTATGAACTTATCCCTCTTATTCCAAATGGTAAGATTATTGTAGCAGAGAGTGGAATTTATGAACATGGACAACTTGAGGATTTAAGTAAAGCGGGTGTGGATGCTTTCTTGGTAGGTGAGTCATTAATGCGTCAAGATAATGAAGAAGAGGCTTTAAGAAAGTTAAAATTTGGTTAAGAGGATAACTCCTCTTAAGTGTATTAAGCGAGTAGTGTTTTAACACACTCATTTATACGTTTGCCATCAGCTTTTCCAGCTAATTCCTTTGACGCCATTCCCATAACCTTACCCATATCTTTCATAGTTGTAGCACCAACTTTTGTAATAATCTCTTTAAGAGCAGATGATAATTCCTCATCACTAAGTTGTGCTGGTAAATATACCTCGTAAAATGCAATTTCATCTAGTTCTATTTGCATTAAATCATCGCGTCCAGCTTCTTTGTATTGAGATGCTGCATCATTACGGCGCTTCACTTGACTTGTAATAATTTTAATAATATCTTCATCAGTAAGCTCTTTTCTCTCATCAACTTCTATCTGTTTAAAAGCACTTGTTAAAAGACGAAGTGCGTCTCTTTTTTTAGTTTCTTTTGCTTTCATAGCTTCTTTTACATCTTGATTAATTGTTTCTCTTAAATTCATAATTTTCCTTGGTACTATATTTGCTAGTATTATAACTAAAGATACTTACTAAAGAGATTTTATGAAAAAATACCTATTTACTATTCTTATTCCATTCTATTCTATGTTTTTTTTAAACGGCTGTACTGCAAAACTTACTGATCCGGAGATAGATTTTAAACCGCCCGTATATGTAGAACAGATGCCAGCGGCTGAAAATGAAAGGAATTTTGTTCAAACAGGCAGTGTCTTTGGACAAGGGGATTCTCCACTTTTTTCTGATCACAAGGCGATGTATGTAAACGATATAGTAACCGTGTCTATCTCTGAAACTGCTAGAAGTTCAAGTACAGCTGCTAAGCAGCTAAGTGAAGCTGATACTGCAGCCCTAAGAGGGGGAGCATTTGCATCTACTGGAGGTGCAGTGGCTGGTGGAATGTTGCCTAATATGAGTTTTGATGTCAATTCAAATAGTTCTTACACTGGAAATGGAAGTTCAACGAAAGATGCTAGCTTTTCAACGACAATTTCTGCTAGAATAGTAAAAGTATTAGAAAATGGTAACTATTTTATCTCAGGTAAAAGAGAGATTTTAGTTGATGATCAGAAACAGATAATCCAGATTAGTGGAGTTATCCGACCTTTTGATATTGATCAGAATAACCAGATAGACTCAAATCAGATGAGTGATGCAAAAATACTTTACAAAACACAAGGGGATGTTAACCGTGCAACAGAACAGGGTTGGGGAACAAAAATCGTACAAGCAATTTGGCCATTTTAGTCTACTAATCTTTTTCTGTATTACCTTAGTATCAGCTGCTTCTTTTGAGGATTTTAAAAAGTCCCAAGATGTAGCATTTGCAAAATACAGTGATGAAAAAGATAAGGCTTTTAAATCTTATCTTGAATCTCAATGGAATGAGTATAGTACTCAAAAGTCTCTTCCCCTTTATGAAAAACCAAAACCTAAAAACATACCTAGCTCTGTAGAGAAGCAGATTGAAAATGTTGGCCCGAAAATAAGTGTTGAGCTCCCACAAAAAGAGCAAGTTGCACAGAAAAATAATCAAAAATATATCATAGTAGATCTTCAAGCAGATGTAGTGAAAAAAGATGTTAATTTTGACTTTTTTGGAAAGGAGTTGGGATTTAATATTGATGAAAAAATTAAAGATGCAAATTATTATCCACAAAACCAAAAAGGGATCTCAAACTTTTTTGATGTGATAGCTTCAAGTGAGTACGATTATCTAATTTTGGAGATTCAAAAAATAGCTTCTGATATGAAATTAAACGATTGGGGAGTTTATCTTTTAGTCTCAAAATTGAGTGATGAAATATTTGAAACTAAAGATAATAAAAATCTTTTTAAGTGGTTTATTTTTAATAAGCTTGGCTATGGCGTCAAGGTGGGAATTTCAAATAGACATGTAGTTTTGATGTTTCATTCAACTAAACAAATATATGCAGTGCCAAGCTACACTATAGAGGCTAAAAAATACTATGTGCTACAAAAGAGTGCAGACAATATGAGAAAAAGTTTATATTCTTACCCACAAGAGTATCCTGGAGAGAATAAACCTTTTGATTTATCTTTAGAAGTCTTACCTAAAGTAGCAATTAGTAAAAAGAAAAAAACACTCTCTTTTAAGCAGTTAGGGAAACAATATAGTGTAACTTTTAATTACAATCAAAACCTTATAGACTTTATGGCAACTTACCCACAAGCTGATTATGATACTTTCTTTAATGCTCCAATGGATGATACAACTTATGAAGAGATCGCACAATCTTTAAAAACGCATATAAATGGTATGCAAGCGAGTAGTGCCATAAACTTTGTACTAAATTTTATCCAAAATGCTTTTATATATGAAACAGATAGCCAACAGTTTGGATATGAAAAAGTGATGTTTGCCCAAGAGAC
>Ga0193965_1000692_pt1 | contig 10083 bp, 6 predicted proteins | sample FB_8_MG_FD_140330 | JGI IMG/M metagenome (GOLD analysis project Ga0193965, IMG submission 140330) | Microbial mat bacterial communities from the Broadkill River, Lewes, Delaware, United States - FB_8_MG | ecosystem: Environmental > Aquatic > Freshwater > River > Microbial mats | place: USA... | reverse complement strand
TATCTCCAAGCATCGCAAATGAAGCACTCACCCCACCCATAGTTGGATCAGTTAAAATAGAGATAAAAGGTAACCCTTTATGATGGAGTCTATTGAGTGCTGCAGAAGTTTTGCTCATCTGTAACAAAGAGTAGGTACTCTCTTGCATTCTTGCTCCACCACTTGCAGAGACTATAATCAGACCTGACTCTTTTGCAATAGCACGGTTGACTGCTCGTACAATCTTCTCTCCCTCAACAGAGCCTAAGCTTCCACCCATAAAAGCAAAATCAAATACTACTAACTCTACAGGATTTCCATTGATTGTACAGCTACCACTGACCACAGAAGAGGTACGACCTGTTTTGGCTTTGCCCTCTTCTATTCGTTTTTTATAACTTTTTTTATCTATAAATTTTAGTGGATCTACAGGAGCTAATGAGGCATCAAACTCCTCAAAACTTCCTTCATCACTCAAAAGAGCAATCCGCTTATCTGCATCTATACGAAAATGGTGGTCACATTTTGGACAGACATTTTTTTTGGCTTCAACCTCTTTATAATACATTAGTGCTTTACATTTAGAACACTTTGTCCAGTGGCTTGGCACATCTTCTACAGCTACTTGTTTTCTCATTCCACCAAATAGATTACCAAAATTCATTTACACTCCTCATTCTTGGGTTGTTTTTATAAGTTTTTTTATACGCTTTGCTATTTTTTTATCTTTTGATACTATAACATAATCGGCTTCAATTATCACTTCAAGCCCCTCACAAAGTGCCAACCCAGCAACAAAATCATACTTTCGATGTTTTCCCATAAAGAGCAAAAACTGTACGCTATGTGCATACGCCAACGAAAGAGCAACTGCCCCTGCGGATCTAAATTTGAGTCCGTTTTCATTGAGTTTTTTACTAAGACGAGGATAGTTATAGGATTTTTCAAAGAGACCTATAGGAGAGGCAGGAGCTACAATAGGAGCTTCAAGCCTATCTCTAAAAAGCTTTCCTTGTTCTACTTTGGAGTTATTGTCTTTGATAAAGTAGTCTCCATTGGCTAGATTGCAGACCATAGCAGTATCTACTACACCATTTCGTAACCGTGCAACAGATGTACCAAAATAGGGAAAGTATGAAAGAGCATTACTACTCCCATCAATAGGGTCTATAATAATAGTGGTAGCTCTCTCTTCTCCTATAATTCCGCTCTCTTCAGATTCTATTTGACCATACTCTTCTAGGTGTTTTACAAAAATAGATTCTGCAAAAAGATCCAACCCACTACTATGGTCTCCACCAGCACCTACCTTGCTAATCTCAAAAAAATTTTCAGGATAAGGCTGTGCAAGGGAGAGATAAATCTCCTCATTCGCTTGAATACATGCAGCTAGAAAATGTGTCATTTAGGCTAAAAGCTTCTTTGCAATAGCTCTAGCAGCATCGCGTCCATCTTTGACAGCAGTTACAACCAAATCTGCACCACGATGGCAATCACCACCAGCATAGACACCACTACAGCTTGTCTCATAGTTGCTATCTACTTTGATACCATTCCATTTATCAAGCTCTATATTATTATCTTTCAAGAAAGGGTACTCTACTGTTTTAAACCCAAGAGCAAAGATAACTCTATCAGCTTCCACAATATACTCACTTCCTGCAATCTCTTCTACTCTTTGACGACCACTCGCATCAGCTTCTCCAAGTTGTGTTTTTACCATAGTAACACCACTTACACACCCTTGTTCATCAAGAATTAACCCTTTAGGAGAGACATAAAACTCAAACTCTACACCCTCTTCTTTGGCATTGATATACTCTTTGCGACTTCCTGGCATATTTGTATCATCTCTTCGATAAAGACACTTAACGCTTGTTGCTTCTTCTCTAAGGGAAGTACGGACACAGTCCATAGCAGTATCACCACCACCAATTACAACAACTCTCTTATCTTTAACATCTATAGTAAGCTTACATGGCTCATTAAATAGTTTTTTCTGAATAGAGGTCAAAAACTCCATAGCTAAGTAGACATTTTTAGCATTTTGACCATCCATATTAGGTATTTGACCTTTTGTTGCACCTACACCAATAAATATAGCATCAAAATCATCTTTGAGGGATTCAAATGATACATCTTTTCCAACTTCACAATTTTGATGGAAGGTTGCACCTGCTTCTTTGAGAAGTGTAACTCTTCTTTGAATTACTGATTTATCTAACTTAAAGCCAGGTATCCCATAGCTCAAAAGACCTCCAGCTTGGTTTTGCTTGTCAAATATCTCTACATCAATACCCTCTCGAAGCAAAAATGTAGCCGCAGATAATCCAGCAGGACCAGAACCAATAATAGCCACCTTTTTCCCTACTTTTTCGGTAGCAAATTTAGGTTTTAGACCATTTTTAAAGCCCTTTTCATTGATAAATGCCTCTACAGAACCAATAGTAATTGCTCCATGTCCATCATTGAGTGTACACGAGCCTTCACAGAGTCTATCATGCGGACAGATTCGTCCCATTACTTCAGGAAAGGGTGAAGACTCATTGGATAGGTCAAATGCAAATGCTAAATCTTTATTGGCAGTTGCTTTAAGCCATTGTGGAATAAAGTTATGGAGTGGACACCCATTGTGACAATAGGGGTCTCCACATTGTATACATCTACCAGACTGCTCACTTGCTTTAGTTGCCTTAAATATCTCATAGATTTCACCAAAATCCTTTGTTCGCTCAACAACATCTCTCTTTTTCGCATCAATTCTCTCTAAATCAAAAAACTTAAGCATTTTATTCTCCCTCCTCTATCTTAAGAGGTCCTTTCATATCTTTGGGTCTTACGATCCAAAAGTTTCGTATCTCTACTCTAAAGTTATCTATAATCTCTTTGGCTTTTACACTTTTGGTCTCATTATAATAATCTTTGAGTAATTTTTTGAGATAGTATCGTTCAATATCAGTATCTTCTGTATCTACACGCCGTGCCTCAACAAGCTCTTGATTGATATTTTCAACAAACTCATGCTCTACATCATAGATAAATCCAACACCACCTGTCATACCAGCACCAAAGTTGATACCAGTCTTTCCAAGAATAACAACAGCTCCCCCAGTCATATATTCACAAGGGTGGTCTCCTGTGCCCTCAACAATAGCAATAGCTCCAGAGTTTCTTACAGCAAATCTCTCGCCTACTTGACCATTGATGTAGAGTTTTCCTCCTGTTGCTCCATAGAGACAAGTATTTCCACCTAGAGAGAACTTCTCTCCATTTTTATCAGCAGTAATCACAATGCGTCCACCACTCATACCTTTACCAATATAGTCATTTCCTGCACCATTGACATGCAAACTTACACCATTTATCAAAAATGCACCCAATGATTGTCCTGCTGTACCATTGAGTTTAATATCTATAGTTCCATCAGGAAGACCAGTATCACCATAATATTTGGCTATCTCTCCAGAGATACGCGTACCAAAACTACGGTTGAGGTTATCTATTTTTTTCTCAATAATTATAGAATCATTAGGATTTTTAATAGCAGGCATAAGCTCTTTAAGAATCTCTTGCTCAAACTTATTTTGGTCATAAGGTTCATTAAATGCTACTTGGCGTGTATTTATACCATCAAGATTATAAAGGAGTGTATCAAAAGAGAATTTCTTTGCAAACTCATCATCTATCACCTTAAGGAGTTCATTTCTACCAACAATCTCTTCAATTGAGCTATATCCTAACTCTGCAAGAATAGCTCTAACATCTTCTGCTAGGAGTGTAAAGTAGTTAATAACTCTCTCTACAGAGCCTTCATAATACTCTCGTAATTTCTCCTCTTGGGTCGCAATACCCACACTACAACGGTTGAGGTGACAAATACGCAATATCTTACATCCAATTACTGTCAACGCACCCGTACCAAAGGCATAGGATTCTGCACCCAATATAGCTGCTTTGACAACATCAAGACCAGTTTTAAGACCACCATCAGTCTCTAACTCTACTTGTCCTCTAAGGTTATTGACTTTGAGTGCATTGTGTGCTTCTATAAGTCCTAACTCCCAAGGATTTCCTGTAAACTTAATAGACCCAATAGGAGCAGCCCCTGTACCACCATCGGCTCCAGAGATAATAATTTTATCTGCATAGGCTTTGGCTACACCAGCTGCAATAGTACCTACACCAGCAGTTGATACAAGCTTTACTGCAATTCTAGCTTCAGGATTAATCTGTTTAAGGTCAAAAATAAGCTGTGATAAATCCTCAATAGAGTAAATATCATGGTGAGGTGGAGGAGAGATAAGAGTAACTCCTGGCATTGTATGTCTAAGTCGTGCTATAAGTGGACTTACTTTGTGTCCTGGTAACTGACCACCTTCTCCTGGTTTTGCCCCTTGTGCTACTTTTATCTGTAACTCATCAGCAGAACGAAGATACGCAGGAGTTACACCAAATCTTCCTGATGCTACCTGTTTGATTTTGGAGTTTTTAATCGTATCAAATCGGATTTCATCCTCTCCACCCTCACCAGAGTTACTTTTTCCACCTAGAGTATTCATAGCTTCTGCAAGACACTCATGGGCTTCAGGAGAGATAGAACCCAAACTCATAGCAGCGGTTGAGAATCTCTTAAATATCTTTGAAAGAGGTTCAACTTCATCTATAGATAGAGGCGTTCTTGTAGTAGTAAGTTCATAAAAGTCACGGATAAACTTCTTATCTCGTTTGTTGACTAATGTTTTAAGTTTTTCAAAATCTTCTGTTTTTCCTGACATAGAGAGTTTATGAATGGCATGAACAGTAGCTGGTGAGAAGTCATGGAACTCAGCACCATCAAGATATTTGTAGTATCCTCCAATATTTAGTGGGAAAATTCTATTTTCTGTCTTTTTATCATAGGCTTCATTATGAGTTTTTGTAATTCTCTCTTCTATATCGCTATATGTTAAGCCCTTAAGGAGTGCATGAGCATCAGGGAAACACTCTGTTGTAATCTCTTCACTCAAACCAATAATATCAAAGAGGCTAGAGTTACGGTAACTAGAGATTGTTGCAATACCCATTTTGGACATAATTTTGAGGAGACCACTATTAATAGATTTTCTTGCTTTTTTTAATATTGGAGCAAGGTTTACATCCGCATTTTTTCTTCTCTCCATTACACATACTGTTTGGTAGAACATATATGGATAGATACCCGCAGCACCAAATGCAATCAGTGAAGCTGCCATATGTGAGTCATACATCTCGCCTGTAACAGCAATAATGCTTATGAGGTGGCGAACACCTTTTTTAAGAAGTATCTGGTTGAGACGACCAACTACCATAAGCATAGGCATTACTTTGGTGTTACTATCTAATCCTCTGTCATCTAAAATAATTGTACGAATACCATCCTCTTTGACCTCTTTGGCAATCTTCTCTACAAGTGTAGTCAAAGAGCCTTGCAGGTCACTCTCAAAGGTAGTTGCATAGAGCTTTGACTTGTAACTTGCATCATATTTAGGGTCTTTTATATCACCAAACTCTTGCAGGATTTGGAGTTTTTCTAGTGAGAGTATAGGTGAGACAGTTTTGAGTCTTTTTGCATGTTCTGCATCATCTGCTAAGATATTACGAACTTCACCAAATCCTGTATTAAGACTCATAACAACTTTTTCACGAATAGGGTCTATAGGTGGATTTGTAACCTGAGCAAACTTTTGTTTGAAGAAGTCAGAGAAGTTTCTTTGTGAAGTAGAGAAGGCTGCAAGTGGTGTATCATCACCCATAGATGCTGTTGCCTCTTTGCCCTCTTTTATCATTGGCTCTAAAACTTGTTCTAAAACTTCAAGAGTGATATTAAAATATCTCTGTTTTGCTTCCATTGTTTTTTTATCAGGTGTATCTATACTAGAGAATGGGTCATCCATAAACTCTTGGAGGTAGACCATATTTTCATTAAGCCACTTATCATAAGGCTCTTTCTCTTTAAGGTAGTTATTTATATCTTTATTCTTAAGTACAGTTCCATATTTGAGGTCAATCCCCATCATTTCACCAGACTGTAATCTTCCTCTTTCGACAATTTCATCTTCAGGAGTCTCTAGTACCCCATATTCAGAACTAATCAAAAGACGGTTGTCTGTAGTGATAATATACTTTGATGGTCTTAAACCATTTCTATCTAATACACATCCAATATAGCGACCATCTGTCATACTTACAGCAGCAGGACCATCCCATGGCTCAAAACATGTACTTGTATACTCATAAAAAGCACGAAGTTTAGCATCCATATGTGGAGCATTTTGCCATGGTGCAGGTAAGATAGAACGAGCAGCTTTGAAGAAATCTACACCATTAACGCGTAAAAATTCAAAGAAGTTATCCAAACTTGCAGAGTCACTCATACCACCTTGGATAATATCAGAGAGTCTATTGAGTTCATCTTTGCTAAATATATCACTTTGAGTATCAATAATTTTGGAGGCAACATTAAATCTATTGGCCTCTACAGAGTTGATTTCACCATTATGTGCAATCATTCTAAATGGCTGTGCTAATTTCCATTTAGGGAGTGTATTTGTAGAGAATCTTTGGTGGAAGAGACAAAAAGAGATTTCAAAATCTTCACTTGCAAGGTCTGCGTAGCACTCTTTGATATGTGTTGGCATTACCAAACCTTTGTATGAAACAACAGAGGTAGAAAAAGAGGCAATATAAAAATCAGGGTCTTGTTTGAGCTTATGTTCAATCTCTTTTCTTGAGAGATAGATTAAAGCATCAAAACGACGCGTACCCATAAGAGTATTAGGAGTTACAAATACTTGTGTTATTGTTGGCAAACATGCAATTGCTTGTTCTCCAAGGGCTTCTAAATTGACAGGAACTACACGCTTATAAAGAACACGAAGATCATTTGCTTCACACACCTCTTTGATAGTATCAAAGTCACTGCTATTATGGTTAAATACCATGGCTACTGCGTAGAGGTCAGGAAGGATAATACCATCTTTTTTTGCTACTTTTGAAAAGAAGCCTTTAGGGATAGAGAGGAGAAGTCCACTCCCATCTCCAGTTTTACCATCTGCTGCAACCGCACCTCTATGCATCATACGCGAGAGCGATCTGATAGCATCTTCTAAATTTTTATGTGATGGTTTGTTGTCTATTGATGCCAATAGTCCAAATCCACAGTTGTCTTTAAACGAGGTAAAGAGATCTCTCATAACCAACCTTTTAGTTTAGTTTTAGCTAGGTATTAAGTTCAATTTCAAAATACCTAGAAATGGGCTAAATTATACTTAAATAGGGTTAATATTAGGTGAAAGGTAGAGCAGTGTAAGAGATATTTTATAAAAAATATTTGGATTAAAAAATTAGTTGATTAAAATTTAAACAACTAATTTTTACTCTCTAGGAGAAGAGTGTGGATAGTGTCTATTTTTTAATCATAACTACCAACTTGCCCCACTACAAAGACCTGCTATACTATTTTCCATAAAAATTATAGGAGAAGTTACACTTTATGGAAATAAACTATATTTTAGACACACTCTTTACTATCTTTTCAATGACTCTAATCATACTTATGGTACCAGGGTTTGCAATGTTAGAAGCAGGATTAGTACGGACAAAGAATGTATCAGCTGTTTTGACAGTGAATGTTATGATTTATGCAGTCGCCTCTATGGCTTTTTTACTTATAGGATATACCTATGCTTTTGGGAGTTGGAATCATCAAGATAGTATGAGTGGGTATGCTTTTTTTATGTTTCAGATGGCTTTTGTAGGCAAGAGTGTTAATATTATGAGTGGAGGTGTAAGTGAGCGGTCACGGATTCTCCCTTTGGTTGTATTTACTCTGGTTATGGGTGCTTTTATCTATCCTACTATTGTGAATATTACTTGGGGAGCCAATTTTCTTGAGGGGACAATGTTAGATATATCTAGTATGTATGATTTAGCAGGTTCTACAGTTATTCACTCTACAGGTGGTTGGGCATTGTTGGCAGCTATTCTTATTATGGGTGCGAGACGAGGACGCTACAAAAATGGGAAAATTAAAGTTATTCCTGCATCTAATATTCCTCTTGTTACGCTTGGTGCACTGCTATTATGGATTGGATGGTTTGGATTTAATGGAGGGAGTGTTGGATCAATATCAAGTAAAGAGAGTGCGGATGCTGTTGCTTTAACTATTATGAATACAAATACCGCAGGATTAGCAGGTGCTATTATGGCATGGGGTCTTATCTATATTCGTTATAAGAAGTTTGATATTACTATGATTTTAAATGGTGCTTTGGGTGGATTAGTAGCTATTACAGCAGGACCTGATTTGTATAATATCTATACACCTATTCTTATTGGTGCTATTGGTGGGACGCTTGTTGTATTTGCTGTTCCATTATTTGATAAATTACATCTTGATGACCCTGTTGGTGCATTATCTGTACACCTTGTCAATGGTATATGGGGAACAATTGCAGTTGGAATATTTTCTGATCACTCTTTAATCACTCAAATTAAAGGGATTCTTGTTGTAGGACTCTTTGTATTTCCAGTATCTTATGTTACAATCTATATTATCAATAAGCTTATTCAGTTACGAGCAGATGATGAGGAGCAACTTGAGGGGCTTGATGCTGTTGAATGTGGTATGGAAGCATATCCCGAGTTTACACGAACTATCTAAAGGAGATAAAGTATGAAAAGAGTTGAAGCGATTATTAAACCATATAAATTAGATGAGGTAAAAGAGGCCTTAGTTGAGATAGGAGTAGTTGGTATGACTATCTCTGAGGTAAAGGGATATGGACGACAGCAAGGACACTCAGAACTCTATAGAGGTGCAGAGTATGTGGTAGAGTTTATCCCTAAAGTTAAATTAGATCTTATTATTGAGCAAAAAGATGTAGATGCTGCTGTAGAGGCTATTGCATCGGCTGCGAGAACAGGTAAGATTGGTGATGGTAAAATATTTGTAAGTAGTATCGAAAAGACTATTCGTATTCGCACAGGTGAAGAGGATGAAGAGGCAATTTAAGCATACGAGTGTTGGTAGGATAGAAGAGGGGGCTTTGTTTGTAGCCGACTCTCACTACCCTCATCATGGAGATGAGTTTTTACTTCTTTTAGAGAATATTGATTCAGGAGAGCTTGTGACTCCACAGCTCTTTTTAATGGGTGATAATTTTGACCTTCTTTTTGGATACAACCAATATATTCAAACTTTTTCTACTCTAGCGATAGAGCTTTTACAAAAAATATCCAAAAAAATAGAAATATACTATTTTGAGGGAAATCATGACTTTCTTTTAGATACTATTTTTCCCTCTATAACTGTCTATCCGAGAGAGCTTCAGCCAGTTATATTTACATACAAAGATAGACTTATTGGATTATCCCATGGTGATAAATATATGACAGGATTATTCTATAATATTTACTCAAAAATAGTTAGAAACAGATATGTAATTATGCTTCTTCGACCCTTTGAAAAGTTTATTATAAACTACCGTATGGAGAAACTTTCTCAAAAAAATATTTGTCATAAGTTTCTTGATTTATCAGAGAGAGTAGAGGCTATAGTTGCTTGTTATCCTAAAGTTGATTTTATTATAGAGGGACATTTTCATCAGTCTAAAGTTATAGGAGAGTACTACTCTCTTCCCTCTCTTGCATGTCATAAAAAAATCGGAATACTCAAAAATAATCTAATAGATTTTATAGCAATTCCTTATAAAAAAAATATTAAATAATCATTTAATAAATAATAAAAAATCTTTTATTAATTAATTTTTTTCCCTAAAAAAATATTACTGTAACTAAAAGTAACAATATAGAGGGCAATTACTCCCTATAAAGCTTATTTGTCTGACATTATGACATTATATTAATATAATTAGAGTAGGTATCACTAATAGTTAGATGATCGGGAATTTAGCTATAATTTTATGTATATCAGGAAATAGGAGTTTGAGATGGAAAATGTAATTATTGGTTATTATACTGGGATGTATGGAAATGTGCGAGTTGGTTCAATTCAAGATGGTCAGACACGCATAGTTATGAATGGATCAGAAATTTATGAGAATGAGTTTCCAATTGATGCGTTTG
>Ga0193965_1000691_pt1 | contig 10085 bp, 10 predicted proteins | sample FB_8_MG_FD_140330 | JGI IMG/M metagenome (GOLD analysis project Ga0193965, IMG submission 140330) | Microbial mat bacterial communities from the Broadkill River, Lewes, Delaware, United States - FB_8_MG | ecosystem: Environmental > Aquatic > Freshwater > River > Microbial mats | place: USA... | reverse complement strand
CAATATTTTCAATATTTTCAACTATTTTAATATTTCTATTTTTGAATTTTGAAGAGATAAGATTTAATGTTTTAATATATATATCTTTTATGTAGAACTTCTCTTTTTGTTTATCTTTTTTTAGAAAACTTCTAAAATCATCAATTGTTTGAGAAAGATGTTGTACACTGTTATTTATATTATCACAATACTCAAATAGTGTTTCATCTGTTAATATATCTAAATCTTTTTCAACTTTAATACCTGTTGCTGTTGTAGATATTACAGTTAAAGGTTGCCTCCATTGATGTGCTATAGATTCCAACATCTCACCCATTGCTGCCATTTTTGATTGTTGCATTAATAATATATCTTTCTCTTCTAATGCTGTTACATCATTAAGTACAACAATAGCTCTTGATTTTTTATCATATCTTAGATGTTTTGCATTAATAATAAAAGTATGCTCTTTTCCATCTTTTTTCATAATAACTTTATGAGCTTCATCTTGATGAGTATATATATAATCTATCCAATTAACACCATCATTATCTTTTTGTAGATATCCATTTCTTTCTATAAATAAATCACAAATACAATCGTATTGTTCTAAAAATTCATCAAAAGTTTTACAACCTACGAATTCTAAAAGTGCATGATTTGCATAATCTAACTTATTATTATGAGTTGCAACAACAATATTTGATTGGGCATTAAAAACTGTTTCTAAATATATATCTGAAAATTCCTGTTTTTCTAATAATCTATTTACAGTTTCTACTTGCTCATGCTCTTGAGTTAAATCATCATAAATAACTACAATATCATTATTTATAAGTTTATAAATATAATATTTTCTCCAACTTATAGAGTTATTATGTATATACTTAAAAGATGGAATATTTTTTATCTCTCCCGTTTTATATACCTCTTTTAATATATCTAAAAGTCCTAACTTTTCTATCTCTGGAAAAATATCTAATATATCTTTTCCTATAATATCTTCTTTTTTTATGCTATCAATAATTTGGGCAGATTTATTACAATCTTTAAAAGTAAACTTATCCCCATCTTGATTAACAGAATATACAAGAACACCCTCTTTTATCTCATTAAAAAGATTTTTATATTTTGTTTCAAGCATAATATCATTAGTTATATTAATATGTACTCCTATCATTCTAATAGGTTTATTATTATCAAAATATGTTTGACCTTTATCAAGAACCCATACCCAAGAACCATTTTTATGTTTGAGTCTATGGATATTTTGATATTCATTAGTTACTTTTTGCTGATTATTTTTTATATCTAAATTTGCTTTTTTTAAATCATCTGGATGAACTCTTTTTTCCCATTCGGAAAATTCATTTTTCATCTCATCATCATTATACCCCAACATACTTTTTAATTCAGGGGAGAAATATATAGTATTATTTACTAAATCCCAATCCCACAAACCTATATTTGTACTTTTTATAGCTAATTTTAATCGTTCTTGTTCAAAATATACACTATTTTTAAGAGTGTTTTCATCTTGTATCAAAACTTATCCTTTTTTATTAACCTCTTATAAGCTCTATTTTACTATTGTGAATTTTAATCTTAACATCATTTGTTTCTATAGTATTATGGATATTACCATCAAAAATCATAACAGCTGGAAATATTTTACCCTCTAACATAGTTTCAAAAATATACCCTTTTGATATCATATCTTTCATCATATCTACAGATAATATAAATCCATGTGCAGATATTCCAAATTCAACTTTTATTTGGTCTGGAGTTGAACTAATTATATTTTCTTCATTATCTTCACTTATAGGCATAGGCACCTCCTCTTTTGCTTCAGGTATAATTGTTTCTTCAACTGCTGGTGTTTCTGTTTGCTCTGCTTCAGGCTCTTGGCAAACCTCTGGTTCCTCTGCAATTTCAGGCTCTGCCATCTCTTGAGTTAATAGTTCCTCTTCCTCTACTGCTGGTATTTCTGTTTGCTCTGCTTCTGGCTCTTCGCAAACCTCTGGTTCTTCTACAATTTCAGGCTCTGCCATCTCTTGAGTTAATAATTCTTCCTCCTCTAATACTGGTGTTTCTATTTGCTCTGTTTCTGGTTCTTCGCAAACCTCTGGTTCTTCTGCAATTTCAGGCTCTGCCATCTCTTGAGTTAATAATTCTTCTTCCTCTACTGCTGGTGTTTCTATTTGCTCTGCTTCAGGCTCTTGGCAAACCTCTGGTTCCTCTGCAATTTCAGGTTCTACCATCTCTTGAGTTAATAGTTCCTCTTCCTCTACTACAGGAGTTTCTATTTCCTCTGCTTCTGGCTCTTCACAAACTTCTGGTTCTTCTACAATTTCAGGCTCTCCCATCTCTTGAGTTAATAATTCCTCTTCCTCTAGTACTGGTGTTTCTATTTCCTCTGTTTCTAGCTCTGTAGCTATTTTAGCTTCTTCTGGAACTTCTAAGGCAGCAAGTTCTTCATCAAGTGATAACCCTTTTAAATCTTCATCAATTGAAGGAAAACTTAAATCTTCACTATTTTCTAAATCCTCAATTCCAGGTAATTGAAAATCTTTTTCTAATGCTGAACTATCTGGAGTTATTAACCCTTCTGATAAATCGTGAGAAAATAACTCTTCCATATTATCTTTTGGTAGTTTATCCAAATCTTCAATTGTTGTTGTACTTTTTTGTTCTTCATTTTCCTCTTCTGGTAAACCCAAAACATCATCATAAGGCTCACCTAATAAATCTTCTAATTCATCTTTTGTAGCTGTAGATGTAGCCTCTTCTGATTGTTGCTCATTTACTTCTGATTCTAATGCTAGTAGTTCTTCGATATCCATAATATTAATCTCCTAAATTTTTATTATTTTATTTTACACTAAGTTTCTTTAAACTCTTTATTTTTTATTTATATTTTTCTATTTATCTTTTTTTATTTTTAAATATATTAACACTATAATTGTTAATAAAATAAGTGTAGTGATAGTTATTTGTTTAAGATATTCATTTATAAGTTGTTGATTTTCACCAATTAAAAAACCTAAAAGAGTAAGTACTAATACCCAAATACCAGCACCTAAACTAGTATATATAGAAAATTTTAATCCATCCATTTTAGCTAATCCTGCTGGAAAAGATATATATTGCCTAACTCCTGGAATTAATCTTCCTGTAAAAGTTGATATATGTCCGTGCTTTTCAAAAAAAGAATCAAGTTTATCTATTTTATCTTGCGAAATTATTTTTAATAAAAATCCTCTACCAAATTTTGAAGCTAATAGATAATTAAACCAAGCTCCTGCTAAACTTCCAACTATTCCTGCAAGTACAACTAAAACTAAATTCATTTCACCTTTAAAAGCTAAATAACCAGCTGGTATCATAACAACTTCACTAGGGAAAGGGAAAAAACTACTCTCTAAAAACATCAATGCAAATATCCCTAAATATCCCATATCACCTATTAATTCAACTAAAAAATTAGCTATATCATGTATCATTAAAACTCCTATCTCTATTTATTTTTTAGAATTATATTCTAATTTATTTAAATTAGAGATTATTAAACTAATTTTAAGAAATGTTAGTTTATAATTTTAATATATTTTAGGAGAAAACCGATGGAAAATAATATTTCTATACCTAGTGATATTTTGAAAATACAAAAGAAAATGTGTAGTTTTGAAAAAGATAGTAGAAATTATAATAAATACAAGAAAATTCTTGCAAAACATGTAAAAAATTTTAATATAAAAAAAAGAGTTTTAAGTGATATTGAAACAATTAATAAAATTAAAGAGTTAGAAAAAGAGTAGTTAAAACTACTCTTTTTTTATTTTTTAAACTAAAATATCTAATAAAATAAGTATAAAAAATATAATCCCTAAATAACCATTTACAGTAAAAAAAGCTTTATCTATTTTTTTAAAATCCTTATTTACCAAAATATGCTCATAAGTTAACATTATAGAACTCACTAAAATAGCTATATAACCAAAAATTTCAAGTTTTGCTTCAATTACAAATAGTAACCAAAATAATATAGTTACAATATGCATAATTTTAGAAAAAAGCATAGTCTTTTTTGCACCATATTTAGATGGGATAGAGTGTAGTTTTAATTTTTTATCCACCTCTATATCTTGTAAAGAGTAAAGTAAATCAAATCCAGCTACCCAAAAAGTAACACCAATGGCTAAATAAACAGACCATAAAGTTATAGTTTCACTAACTGCAACAACCCCTGCTATTGGAGCTAGTCCTAATGATATACCTAATATAATATGTGCTAAAGATGAAAATCTTTTAAAATAAGAGTAGCTTCCAATTATTAATAAAATAGGGATAGCTAAATAAAATGCTAATTGATTTACAAAATAAGCTACAACTATAAATAAAATAGAATTTAACAGGGTAAATACTACCATTTGAGTATCACTAACTCTTCCATCAACACTTGGTCTATTAATAGTTCTTGGATTTAAAGCATCTATATCTCTATCTAAATATCTATTAAATCCCATAGCAAAGTTTCTTGCACTAAGAGCTGCTAATATACCAAAAATAAGTAATTCAAAACCAAACCAACCATTAGAAGCTACAATCATAGCTATAAATATAAATGGAAGCGAAAAAATAGAGTGTTTAAACATAACAAGTTCATTAAAATCATTTAATAATTTTAAAATCTTTTGCATATTTTACCTCTCATTTTTTTGATAAAAAGATAATTCAAAAGAAACCTCTAATTTATCTTCTAATTTTACAAAAGATATAGGATAGTTTATATGTAACGATACATCTTTTTTATTTAATTCATTTATAAATCTAAAAAAAGCATCTGGTGTTTCATAATACTCTTTTATTCTATATTTCATAGTTGTATAATCACCTATATTTGTAGATATATGTCTTATTTTTGCACTACTACTTAAAATAGTTTCTAAATATTGTGTAAATTTTATCATAGGTATAAATTTATATTTTGGATAAATCACATCTTTAATAATATTTTTATCTTGAGCTATATAGTTTTTATTTGCAATAACTATATTTTTAATAGTATCGCTGTCTTTTTCAACCTCTATAATACTCTCTTGATAAATAGATGAAAGTTTATCTTGAAATTTTGAGATACTTTTTGAACCTAAAATAAAATTCATTACAAAAGTTGAATCATTAACTCCCATATCTAAATTAAGTAATAATGAGTCATAAGGTACTAAATCAAATAATGTCATTATTCTTTCTTGAATTAAATTATTATTATTAATATGGTCAGGAAGTGTAAAATTAGAAACATCTACATTTGTTGTATTGACCTCTTTTTCAACCTCTTTTTTCTCTATAGCTTTAGTTTTAGGTATATCTTGTTTCTCTAACTGTTCCATTTTTATACTATCTTTATTCTCCTCTATCTCCTCTTTTTTCTCAAGTTGATAATAAAGAACAGATATAATTAAAGCAATACTAGTAACTAATAAAATACTCCATAATAGAAATTTATTACTTTTCTTTTTTACTCTTGGTTTAATAAGACTATATTTTTGAAGAGTATCCTCTTTTACAAAATTATTAAAATCTTCCTCTATTGATATAGGTAAATATTTAATATCAACCATTATAGATTCATATATCTGCTCTATTTGTTCATCTGTTAATTGTTTTATAGTATAAAAAATATTTATTACATTAAAAAAATCAGGCTCTAAATTTTTTTCATTAATCTCATTATAGTGTTTTTCAACAGTATCTGTAATAATATCTTGTAGTTCGAAAAAATATATCTCTTCATATAGTTTTTGGTCCACAACATCATTATTATGAGAAAACTCCGACTCTTTTAGATTATCAAATGGAGTTAGATGTTTAATAAAACTTTTTGTAATATTTCCATTTTTATCAAATATTATAATATACACTAAGTTATTATGTACCATAACATTTAAACTACTATATTTTACTAAATCTTGAATATTGTTATATAAAATAGAAAAAGGTGATATAAGATAGTCTATTCCTGAGAATTTATAATAGTTTAATACTTTTTCTATATTCTCTTTTTTTACACAAACACTATAATTATCAGTTAATGCCACACTATGATGGTGCTTTTGGTCTATATCTTTAGTAAGAACTATCTCTTGCTCTTTTTCATACAAAGTAGTAATGTAGCTATTTAAAACATTATTTTGTAAAAGTTCTAATTTCATAACTATATCTTGAGACATTATCTCATCATCTAAATTCTGAAATGAATTCTTTTGAGAATCTATAAGTTTATTATTCTTAAAAAGTTGAGACTCTAAAGTTAGATGTTTATCTTTATGTATTATATTAATATATTGTTTTTTATTTTTATCAAACATTTTTTATCACCTAATTTAAATTTTATTTTTATCTTCTATTAAATTACCCTCTATATGTAAACATAGTTTTGTACCTATAATAAGTGTTTGTATTCTCTCTTCAAATTTAACATTTGCAAGAGTATTACCATAAAAACCTTGCTCTTTTGCTTCTTTTATGGTTTTTGTTTTTAAATCTTCTAGTGTTGTATAGTTTTCTTTTACAACAAAAGGACCTATTAAATAGTTACATTCATCTTTTTCTATATATTGAAAATTTACTATTTTTTCATTTTGTAAAGAGTTATAATTAATAGGATTTGATAAACATCCACTAAAGAGTATAGTAACTATAATAACAGATAATATTTTAAACATTCTTTTCACCTTCTAATTTTTTTATAATAGAGCAAGCACATACATAACCACTAGCCCAAGCCCAATGAAGATTATATCCACCACAATCTGCATCTACATCAACAACTTCACCAACAAAATATAAACCATCTTGATTATTTGAACACATACTATATTTATCTATATTTTTAAGGTCAACTCCACCTGCTAAAACCTCAGCACTTTGAACCCCTTTTGTATCTGTAATATTTATTTTTAACTCTTTTATATTTTTTATAATTTGTTCAATATAATTTTGTGTTAAAAAATTTGTATATTTTATATTATTTGGTATATTTGATTTTAAAATAATATATTTTGCTAATTTTTTATTAATAATACTATTTAACCACAAATATATATTTTGATTTTTATTATTTTTTATATTTCTAAGAAGTATATCTAAAATCTCTTTATAAGATAGATTAGGAAGAGTATCAATTGTAACTAAAATATTTTTTTGTTTTTGTAACTTTTGAGAAATATCTCTACTAATATCTAAAATAGCAGAACCAGAAAGTCCATATTTTGTAAATAAAATATCACCTTTTATACCATTTACAACACCTTCTATTTTTACACCATTTGCTATGTCTATATTTTTATCATCACTTATAAGTTGTACAAGTGATGGAAATGTTTTTATAATATTATGACCAAAATATTTCGCAAAATCATAACCTTTATTTATGTGGCTACCTTTAGACATAGCAGTTGAACCTGTTGCTATTATAATATTTGAATAAATATCTTTATAATTAATAATAAATTTTTTATTTTTATATTTAATATCTTCAACTTTTGTATTAAGTCTAAACTCTACACCATAACTAATAGCTTGATTTTCTAACACCTCAACAACACTAGATGCTTGTAAAGATAATGGATATACTCTCCCATTTTCATTAATGCTAAACTCAAGTCCTATTTTTGAAAAAAAAGATTTACAATCTTCAAAACTAAATTGATTTAAAACATCTTTTATAAAATTATCTGTCGAGCTATAAAAATTTTTAAGTGATATATTTTGATTTGTTATATTACATCTTCCATTTCCAGTAGCATATAATTTTTTACCAACTTTAGAGTTCTCTTCATAAACAATAACTTTAATACCTTTTGAAGCTAAAATAATAGAAGTTATAAGTCCCGAAGCACCTGCTCCTACTATAGCAATTTGATTACTCATTATTTAATAATAAAAGTTGTTTCATATGTATTATTTCCATCTATTACTTGAAATTTCCAATTTCCTTTTAGTCTTCCAAAAATGTAACGATAATCATAAACAGAACCATATAAAGCAGGTATCTCCATATCTCTTTGCCTACTTACAAATCCATTTGGGTCTATCCATTTAAATTTAACAACTTTATCATAATCTACTCTTTTTTGACTATACTTACAGACAATAGAGTTTTCATCTTCTAGTGTAATACACTCAACTTCACTTTTTTCATTTGCAAATAAAAAGCTTTGTAAAATTACAGTTAAAAATAATATATATCTTAAATTCATACTCATCCTTCAATAAACTTATTTTATCATTAAATATATAAATAAGTGATTAACCATATACTAATATAAAATTCGATACAATCACAAAAATAGTAAGGAAATAATTATGAATAAAAGAGTTCTTGTTAAATTCTCTGGAGAAGCATTAGCTGGAGAAAATGGTTATGGAATTGACACTCAAATCTTACATTATATAGCTGGTGAAATTAAACAACTTGTAGATAATAATATAGAAGTTGGTATTGTTATTGGTGGAGGTAATATCATTAGAGGTGTTAGTGCAGCAGCTGATGGTGTAATTAAAAGAACTAGTGGTGATTATATGGGGATGTTAGCTACAGTAGTTAATGGTATTGCTATGCAAGAAGCTTTAGAACATATTGGTGTTGATGCAAGATTACAAACAGCTATAAAAATGGAGCAAATAGCAGAGTCATTTATAGTTAGAAAAGCAAAAAGACATTTCGAAAAAAATAGAGTTGTTATTTTTAGTGCAGGTACTGGAAATCCATTTTTTACAACAGACACAGCCGCAATTTTAAGAGCAACAGAAGTTGAAGCTAGTTTGATTATAAAAGCAACAAAAGTTGATGGTGTTTACGATAAAGACCCTGCTATTTATAAAGATGCAGTAAAACTTGATGTTGTAACTTATGATGATGCTTTAAAAGACCATATTAAAGTTATGGATGATACAGCTATTGCATTAGCAAAAGATAATAAGCTACCTATTGTTGTAGCAAATATGAACAAAAAGGGTAATTTACTAAATATAATCAAAGGTGATTATTCACAATGTTCAATAGTAAAATAAAATAATTTAAAATTATAGGAATTAATATATGAAAAGAGTAGAAGAGATAGTATCTCAAGCATTAAAAAAAGTAGATAACGATAGATATATTTTATCAATTGCTGTTGGTCAAAGAGCTGATGAGTTAAGTAAAGGTGCAAAACCATTATTAGATAATAGTGAAATTAGAAATATGAAATATACTGATATTGCTATTAAAGAGATAGCTTCAGGTGCACTTATTATAGATGGTATAGAAGAAGAGTAAAAAAATAGCCTTGTATGATATTTTAGAATCAGTAAAAGCCTTAAATACTATAGATGGTGCTATTGAGTTTTTAGAAACAACTATAAGTCTTGATGAAGATATGTATAAAGCATTATCTTTTTCTATCTCATCACACGAAAAACAGTTTAGAAAAAGTGGTGAACCTTATGTAATACACCCTATTTTAGTAGCTGGTATTACTGCATATTTTAGTAATGATAAATCTATGGTTATCGCTGCTTTATTACACGATGTAGTAGAAGATACAGATAGTACCATAGAAGAGATAGCAGATATGTTTGGTAAAGATGTCGCACATATTGTTGATGGTTTAACTAAAATAGTAGAGATAAGAGAACACGAATTATCTCCCTCTACAGATAAAGATAATAAAAAACTATTAGCATCTGCATTAACTTTTAGAAAAATGTTACTAGCATCTATAGATGATGTAAGAGTTCTTGTAGTTAAACTATGTGATAGATTACACAATATGCTTACTTTAGATGCTTTAAATGAATTAAAGCAAAAAAGAATTGCAGAAGAGACTTTGGTAGTTTATGCACCAATATCTCATAGACTAGGTATATCTAATATAAAAAATTTATTAGAAGACCTATCTTTTTCATATCTTTATAAAGATGATTACTCAAAAATATCAAATTATCTACAAGAGTTTCAACAAAAAACACAATTAACTCTTAATAATTTTATATCAAGTATTAAAGATATATTAGAAAAAGAGGGTTATAATTCATCTGATATTAAAATATTAAGT
>Ga0193965_1000690_pt1 | contig 10088 bp, 9 predicted proteins | sample FB_8_MG_FD_140330 | JGI IMG/M metagenome (GOLD analysis project Ga0193965, IMG submission 140330) | Microbial mat bacterial communities from the Broadkill River, Lewes, Delaware, United States - FB_8_MG | ecosystem: Environmental > Aquatic > Freshwater > River > Microbial mats | place: USA... | reverse complement strand
TCTGCTTTATTAAGAACTGTTGGCACTTTATAATCAATAATATGAATTATATTAGGGGCTAGCATTGCTATACTTGCAATAGTGACAAAAATATATTTAAGTTTTAAATCTTTAAAATAATCTCCAATTACAAAAAATAGATAAATAGCACTCATGGCAGCTATAGGTACAGCATAAACCGTAAATCTAAGCCCACCTATTAGAGAAAAAACACCAACTCCTATTAATGGTAATGCCAGAATAAATGCTTTATGGCGTACTACAAGTATACCATACCCTATCAAAGCAATAATTACACCTACTGATGATCCACTGATTCTATTAGCCATTGTTGAAAAAGGTATATTGCCTGCTTCCCTTACCGTCTGAACTACTGAATAAAAGTGTAGACCTTCTGTTTGAGTCCCTGTTGATAAATAGCTAGTTAATTTGGCAAGAATTATTCCAAAAACATTACCAAAAAAGAGAAAAGCAATAAATAGGCTACCTGTAATAACCATCAATTTCTTCTCTTCTATGGAGGTTTTCTTCAATCCAAAATATAAAGCAAATAGAATAGCTAATTTCACCACATATTCTAATGGTGAAGATAGCGGTATAGGAAGTAATGAGACAAAAATTAAGATTAATGAGTGATAAGTCGTTGTATCATTTTTATGATAGAAAATCATATAAACAGCATAAATGATACCCATTGCATAAACAATCGAAAGACCAGAGTCATATAAAAAAGGATAAATAGCTATGGCTATAGAAGCATATAATCCACTACGAAGATTGAAATCAATAGTACTTTTCATAAGAAAAAATAGAATAAACATTGGAGACATAGCTGAAAACATATCCGTATCATAATAACCAACCATAGTACGGTTATAATAACTCCAAGCAATTGCACCTAAAAGCGCTGCAAAAAATCCCCAAAGAGTCTCTTTGTAGAGTCTAGCTATAAGAATAATAGGTATTACTACCAAACTAGAAATTATTGATGGCATATATAAGATAACTGTTTCTAAGGAGAAAGGTGTGATTTTTACAAAAAGTGTTGTTATAAAGATAACACCATAATCCCACATTCCAAACACACGAGGATTTGTCTCATGAAGTCCAAAAAGCTCTTTTTGTACTCCTGACGCAAAAAAATACCCATCATTTGTATTAATCATTAACTGATCATCCCATATAAATTGTGGGTTGTCTTGAAACTGAAATATCCATATCATTCGCATAGCAAAACTAAAAAGATATGCTAAAGCCATCAATCCTATCATCTGCTTTGTTGTAACACTACTCCATTCAAACTGTTTTTGACTCATTTTAGCCCCTTGACTATTCTATTTATAATACTAAATATACCCATAAATGATCCTAATCCATATGAAATATGAAGAGTAATAAAACTTATGAGTAAATAAAAAAAATGATTTGACTTCTCTCTCAACTTAAAACTCATGATTATAACTAAAGTGAGATAACTAACTGATGATAAAATTGTAATCCATACAAGTGGAGGGAAAAGCAATGAGGCCATAAGTGGCAAAACAAGAGATAATATAAAAATTAGTGGTACAAAATGTCTCAAACTTAATGAGGTAAGAGTTTTTGTAAAATATGCTGTTAAAATATTCCAAAATCCATTTGCATAATTATTTTTAGCCAAATCTCTAAAATTTTCTCTAGCATAATAAGTACAAACTACATTTGGTATGAGATAGATAGTTCCTCCTCCATTTATAATCCGTTTATTAAGTTCTATATCTTGGTTTCGTATCAATCGTTCATCATATAATCCATATTTTTTAAAAACATTTTTCCTATAACACCCAAATGGAACTGTATCAACTTTTTTTACTTTATTTGTACCTATTCTAAAATCTGAGTTACCTACACCAAACTTATGAGAAAGAATTCTTTTAATAGAATTAGATTTTTTATCTTCATTTTTGACTTTTGTATCAACAACTCCTCCTACATTATCTGCATTTAGTTTTTGACTATTATCTATTAAAGTTGAAAGATATTCTGGTGGAAAACTACTATGTGCATCAAGTCTAACTATATAGTCACCTTTAGCTTGCATAATAGCTAAATTCAAGGCTTTTGGTACAATTATATCAGGATTGTCCAATAATTTAATATAAGAATATTTTTTCATATATTTTTCTATAATATCTCGTGTTTTATCACTACTCATACCATCTACGATGAATACTTCCATGAGTGATTTCTTATATTGAAATTCTAATATAGAATCTATACAAGTAGCAATATATTTTTCTTCATTAAGTGTAGGAATAATTATAGATATTAACGGCATATGCATATTATGTATTGCCTATGTTATCTAATGTATTAATAGGTACACCTACCATTGTTGTCTCATCGGGTATATCTCTATTAACTAAACTTCCTGCTCCTACTATAGAATTTTCTCCTATTATAATCCCTTTTTTTCCTGCAATAAGATTACTTCGCATCCCAACATAAGCTCCATTTTTTATTAAAATAGTCGTATGACTTTGATTTTTGCCATGACAAGCAAAATAACATCCATAAGATATCGTAACATTATCACCTATAATAGTATTTTCTATAGCCACATCATCCATATAACACTTCATCCCTATAAAAACATTCTTTCCTATTTGAAATCCTATCATTTTATAAAGCAATACTCTCAAATTACTAAATGGTATATTTGGTATTATAACTACATTAATATATTTTCGTATAGGTTTCCAAATTATAGTTACAAAAGAATATTGTGCATAGTAAGGTGGTTCTTTTTTCAAAATTCTTTTATAAAATTGTTCTGCTAAATACATCTATTGTTCCAATATTTTTTCATAAATATCTATCATCTGATATACATTATCATCCCAATTATACAACTTACTAACTCTCCTTCTACCATTTTTTCCCATTTGTATCATTAATTTTTTATTATCTAACAACTTCCCTATAGCTTTTGCAGTTTCATTTTCATTTTTAGCTGCTACAACTATACCACTCACTCCATCCTCCACAACTTCAGGTAATCCCCCTACATCTGACACCACTACAGGCTTCTCACAAGCTGAGGCTTCGATAATAGCTACTCCAAAACTTTCACAATTAGAGATAGATACTGATACCGACATGGATAACATATTATGATATTTTGGAATCTCTACAAAAGGTACTCTGCCTACAAAAATAGTTTTATGATCAATATGCAAATTTTTAGTAAGTTCTTGTAGTTCACTCTCCAAACTACCTCCACCAACTATCAAAAGTTTAAGTGGTAATTGTGGATATTCTTCTGATACTATTTTAAATGCTTTGATCAAGTATTCTATACCGTACTTCTCTTCTAATGTTTTCACTGTACCTATAACTATATCACCTTTATCAAAAAGAGTAATAACTTTCATAGGTTTAAATACATCTAAATCAATACCAAAAGGAGTGACTATAATCTCTTTATTTGTATATTGTTTTGTCTCCTCAGCCATTATATGAGAGGTAGATAAGATTTTATCCGCCTTTTTGAAAGTATATTCTAAAGCAAGTTTATGTATAAATGACTTATGAGGATATGTAAAAACATCACCTCCCCAAACAGATAATATAAAAGGAGAAAAGCCACTTAATGCCCCAAGTAAACCATAACTTGAAGCATAATGACTATGTAGAATATCAGGTTGAAACTCTTTAATAATACCTTTAATTTTTGGTAAAGCTTTTAAATACTTAAGTTTTTCCAAAGCTCCTTCAACTCTCGTTATCTTTTCATTAAATCCTATAACTTTTATATTTTCTATAGTATCATAGTCATTTACAGTAAAATCACCTAAACCAAAAATAATTATATCTATACCATTATTAGCTAACGATTTAGCCCATTTTATTGTATGTACTGAATTTGGATCGGACAAAAGCAAAAGCTTCATATATCTCTACCTCATCTCTTTTAATTTTTCAATAATAGATGATAAACTATTTTGAAATCTATTTCTTTGCTCCGATGGAGCATTATATTGAGCTATATATTTAATAAATTCTTGCATAGAAATTTGACACATCTTCCATATATAATATATATTAACTTTAAAGCTTTTATCTACAATCATCCAATCTTGCACTATCGTTCGCAGGATACTGTCTCCAGAAGATCCCCCAGCAAGATAGTTTGCTACTACTAAGTTTATATATTTAAAACTAACCCCTTTTTGATATGCATCATATATAAACTTAAAATCATCACATATATTATATTTTAAAGTAAATTTATTTTGCTTATGATATATTGCATCTACAAAACAACTTTGATGACACATAGGTTTACCCTTCCAAATCAAATTTAAACTTTCTGCCTTTACTTTTTTTCTTGTATTATTTTGGAATATTACTTGGCGATCCCCATACACTATTTTTATACCACTCAAATCATTTTTAAAAACCTCACTTAAAACTTTATTATTATAAAAACTATCCCCTGCATTCATAAAATTTATCCACTTACCACTAGCAATATCGATGCCCTTATTCATAGCATCATATATACCATTATCTTTTTCACTTACCCAGTAGCTTATAGACTCTTCATACTCTTTAATTACACTCATAGTTCCATCTGTAGAACCACCGTCAATAATTATATACTCTATATTATTATAGTCTTGATTTATGACGCTTTTAATTGTCTGCTCTAAATATTTATCTGCATTATAAACTACAGTTATTATAGAAATGAGTGGTTTTTTATTCATATTATTTTATTTACAATTTTTATATAATTGTTTCCAAATTTTTTACTTTGTTCTAATAAAGCATAGTCTTGAATTTCATGATTAAAAGTATCTTTTCCCAATACTTTAACAAGTGCTTTCTCGTCCATCCTATCAAAAAAAATAGCTGAGGGGTACTGCTCCTTATGCACATCCAAGTCCGAGAGAATCATGTTTTTTCCAACACTCTTACACTCTTCAACAGTAGAACTCCACCCTTCAAATAAAGATGGATTAATAACTGCTATAGAAAATTTCATTAAGGCGAATACATCCTTATAATCAACTAGTCCTAGCAGTGTAATATTGTTCTGTAAATTATTACTCGTAATATACTCTTTAATTATCTCTATGTACTCTAAATTTCGAGAATCATTAAGATGACCAGTGCAAACAATATTTATCTCAACATTTTTATCTTTTAATATTTTAACTGCTTCAAATACTAACATATGATTCTTATGTTTCCAAAATTGGTTTGGGATATAAAAAAATTCTTCTGATAAATTATATTTTTCTATTAAACTCTTTTTATCTTCTGATAGCTGCAAGTATCTCTGATCAGGCTGAGACACGAAAGGTAATACATCTACCTTCTCAATATATTGTGGTGCAAAGCTCTTAAAATCTTTTAGTGCAGCATAACTACTCACAACTATCTTATCACTTTTTTTTATCATCTCTAAATAAACTTTATCTCTACCTAATATATTTTTCTTTGAAAACATATGGGGGAGATGTAAATGTTGAAAATCTGGTATCCAATTAATAGTTTTACACTCTTTTAAACCAATAATTCCAGAGTGCGATAATACTTGAATATCATGAGTTTTAAGAAGTTTATCTAAGAAATATGTAGAGTTAAAAAATTTATATAATAATTTCCATAAATACCACTTCAAAGTTTTTTTATCAAACATTGAATCTTCTATTACATCAGCATACTCACTAAACATATCTTTAATGTCATTATCAGTATTTTTACCTACAAATACAATAACTTTTACATTTTTTTCTACTATTGAAATTGCATATAATAAATTTTTATAATAATTTAATCCTCCCATCCATTCACTTGAAACTTCACCAATAAATGCAATTCTCATCATATCTTATCTTTCACCCAATTAATATACATCTCTAATCCATCCTCTAAAGATGAATATTTATGCTTAGTAATCTTAGATAACTCTTCAATACTAGCCCAATAATATATTGGATTACCTATATTGGTTTGCTTATTAAATTCTATTTCACAATTAGAATTTAATAGCTTTCTTATTAAATATACTACCTCTTTTATAGTATATTTCTCTCCACTACCACCATTAATAACCGTATATTTTTTTTCTATACTTAATAATTTTTCAATAATAATTAAAACATCTTGTATATGAATAAAATCTCTCGTCTCTTCACCTGTTCCCCAAAATACTACTTTATCTTTTGCATCTATGATTTTATTCGATGCATCCCAAAGCAATTGTTTTTTGAGTCCATTTCCGTAAACAGAAAAAAGTCTTAATATGGTCACTTTTATATCATATTTATCAGAATAGCTTCGACACAAATCCTCTGCAATTTTTTTATGATAACCATATGGAGATGCTGGCTTTCCTATATATTCCTCTTTGATAGGTTTGTCTGGACATTCCCCTTGCACTGCTGGACTAGAGGGATAGATCAGATGAGCATTTTTGTTGTGGAGTCGAATATATTCAAGTACTTCCAAAGTACCATCAACAGTTTTTTTGAAATCTTGGTAAGGGTTTTCAACTGAAAATCCAACAGAGCCACTCCCTCCACAATGCACAATCAAATCAAATGTTTCATCAAACTCTCGTATGGAGTCTATAGAGATATTACCTTTTATCCAAAAATCTAAACCAATCCGTTTGGATTCATCAACAGACAAGCCACCATGCCCGATGCCATATGTCTGATACCCAAGATTTTTGAAATATCTACACACATTACTACCGATGAAGCCTTTGGCTCCTGTGATGAGTATCTTTTGCACTACTTATAAATCTCCTAATGTAATGAGCTTATTGTTCGAGACATCGACCATTTGCTCTTGTGAGATAATTTTACAATTTTCGTGAAAAGAATCAAAAGTCAACGCTCCTTCTTGATTACGAGCTTCTCTAAACTGAGCAGAATGATAAGCCTCTTTTGCCGTAACAGCCTTGAAGTTACCCATCAAATCATCTCTAATAAAAAAGATATTGTTACCTGCCTCATTAGAAGCAACAAGAGTATATCCTTTCTCTTTACCCAAAAATTCAAGGGCAGCTATAGAAGCTCCATAATAGATGTATGAATAGTGTTTTTCACTTCTCACAAATGACTCATCATATGGCACACTAATTGTATGGGTATCACCAAAATGACTATTGTACTCACAGACAACAATACGAGGAGATATACATTCAATAGCTCTCCATACCCAAAAATCATTACCATCAATATCAACAGACAATAGTCCTATATCTCCTGTGATTCCATTTTGTTTAATAAGATTATCTATATTCTCTTTGGTGATGAATGCTTCATACGCTTTTAAGTTATATCTCCAGTAGATAGGATCATTTTTAATATATTCGATATTTTTCTCCGAACCATCAATAACCAATCCAGACCAATTATCATTTTGTAATAAAAATCTTGTATTAGATTCCGTATAATTCTCTACACCAAACTCAACGAAAATTTTATTGGGTATCTCTATCTTATTGATAAGATGTTGAATAATCCCATCTTCTCCCCATTGGGAATAGACTCTAAATTCTGTGTTAGCAATCTCCTGTTCATTCTTAAGTTGTCTTGCCTCTATACGACCTAATGCCTGTTGTATATTATCTATTTTTTTAAAAATATCAACTAAATCATAATATCGTTTTAATAATTTTTTTATCATTTTCAAGATATATTCCTTTTTCGTTTATATGTAAAAAATTTACTAGATAGCTTGATATATACTCTTTTAAAAAACCATAACAGTTGATCCCCATAACCCCAACCTAGCAATCTACTAAGCTCTTCAAAAGAGACTTTATTTTCCTCTCCAAGCTCTTGTTTTGCCCACTCTATTTTAGTAGTTGCCTCTTTTGGATGCACAAATAAAAATGGAAACTTTTTAGCTATGGATTCTCTAGTTGTATAAGATAAATTATACTCTAACAAAAATGGAAATCGTTGATAAAAAGAATCATTTTTATAATCCTCTTTAGAAAACTCCGCATACTTACCAAAAATTGATACTTTACAACCACAGTATGCCCCATAAACCACATGTGAGCCAATCACATTTGTTGTCAAGTACTCAAAACTACTAAATAATCGGTAGATTCTCAAAAGTGAATTTTTATCTTGAGCGTCTGCACCTACAATCCAAGGAATATTATATCTATCAAACATTTCAGTCCATAACTTTTTTACTACACATGATTGATGAATACAAACAACTATTAAATCAAATTCATCTTTAAGGGCAAGAATCCGTTTTGCATAACTCTCTTCATTCCACGCATGCTCCGTATACGGTAAAGAGTGTGGGGGCATAACTAAAAGTGAATTTTTAACTCTCTTAATATTTTTTGTCTCAACATCACTTATATATATAAATGGCATACCTACAGCTTTAGCACTAATACCTCTCTCTCGCAAAAAAAGTTCATCTCTTTTTAATGGAACTAAAAACCTTAAAGCATTACTTCCAATCGTTAATTGTTCTTTGTATTTTAAATTTGCATGCAACCATCCATGCTTCCAACCTACAGGACTTTTTGGTTGAGAGTTTAGTTGAATTTTTTTAGAAACCATATAAGAAGCTCCATAAAAATCTGCCTCTGATTTTAGGTTAATCTTCTCTACCACAGGGAGGATAGAAAGAATTTCATCTAACTTATTTTTTTTATGATTATCCAAAACAATAACCCTTAGCAACTCTAACTATTATTTTATATTTATAATTGAATTTTTTTACCATCTATTTTACCATACTCCAATCTACGGCTGTACCTTTTGTGAGGTTTTTATTTACTCTTTTTCCTAAAATATCATTGAGATGTTTGGGATGGAGTCCATATCCTGGTCTTACAGAACGAACATTTTTCTCACTAATGATTGTTCCAGATTGAATATCCTCAGCTACATATAAACTGCGTGCAAACTGTCTACTTTTTTTCTTTTTGTCCATCATAGAGTAGTCTACTTTTCCTAATAATTTTTCTGTATCTCTCACAGCCTGTATCATTTGAGCAAACTCTTCCTTGTCTAAACTAAAGTCTGCATCAGGTCCACCTATAGCTTTATCAAGTATAAAATGTTTCTCTATCACTTTAGCCCCAAGTGCTACTGCTGCAACTGGAGCCGTCGTACCAAGCGTATGATCTGAAAAACCAGAGATTACACCAAATGTTTCAACTAAGTTTGGAATAGTTTTGAGATTAGCATCTTCTAGGGATGCAGGGTAAGCACTTGTGCATTTGAGCAAAACTATATCATTGTTGCCTTCATCTCTACAGATATTAACAGCATCTTGGATCTCATCAATAGTGGCAATACCTGTAGATATAATCATAGGCTTTCCTTTGGAGGCAGCATATCGTATCAATTCATAGTCAGTGATTTCAAATGAAGCTATTTTATAGGCAGATGGATCGAACTGTTCCAAAAAGTCTACAGCAGTTTTGTCAAATGGTGTTGAAAAAATATCTATCCCTATCTCTCTAGCATAGTCAAACAACTCTTTATGCCATTCCCAGGGGGTGTACGCATCCTGATAGAGTTCATACATAGTCTTGCCATCCCAAAGAGTTCCACCCTTAATGATAAAGTCATCTTTATTGCAGTTGAGTGTAAGAGTATCAGCTGTATATGTTTGCAACTTAATGACATTCGCGCCAATCTCTTTTGCTGCCTTAACCGCATCTAGGGCATTTTGCAAATTACCATTGTGATTAGCACTCAGTTCTGCAATAATCAATGTACCATCTTTATTCAAATCAAAATTACCTATTTTCATATCATTTACCTATTACCTATATTTTATGACTCTTAATTTAGCATCAATACATTTGACATAATATATGTTATCAAATAGTATTGGGACACCTATACTGTTCAACTCAATTGAACTTGACTTATCTATTTGGATTTCATCAATAATAAATTTTTTACCATTATTTAGATAGCAATATGCACCAGGATAAGGTTCAGCTTGTGCTCTAATGAAATTTATAACATTTACCGCTTTATCATAAAAATTTATATATCCCATGATCGCTTCTCTTTTGCCAAAAAAGCTTGCTTTAT
>Ga0193965_1000687_pt1 | contig 10111 bp, 8 predicted proteins | sample FB_8_MG_FD_140330 | JGI IMG/M metagenome (GOLD analysis project Ga0193965, IMG submission 140330) | Microbial mat bacterial communities from the Broadkill River, Lewes, Delaware, United States - FB_8_MG | ecosystem: Environmental > Aquatic > Freshwater > River > Microbial mats | place: USA... | reverse complement strand
TATATTGTAGCAACTGCTGAAGCTAGTGCGAATTTAAGTAGATATGATGGAATTAGATATGGAAATCAAAAAGTTGGAAAAAACTTATCTGAAACATACCTAAAAACAAAAAGTGAAGGTTTTGGGGAAGAGGTTCAAAAAAGAATTATGCTAGGTTCTTTTGTATTAAGTTCTGGTTATTATGATGCATATTATATAAAAGCACAAAAAGTAAGACACTTAATAAAAGATGATTTTGAAACTATTTTTGCAGATGCTGACCTTATTCTTTCTCCAGTAGCCCCTACAACTGCTCCTAAATTTGGAAGCTTTAAAACATCATTAGAGATGTATTTAAGTGATATATATACAATATCTGTAAATCTTGCTGGTTTACCTGCTATTTCACTACCTGTTGCAAATGATAGTGAAGGTATGCCAATAGGGTTACAACTAATAGGAAAAGAATTTGATGAGCAAACACTTTTTGATGGTGCTTTAAGTCTTGAAAAATCTGTAAACTACACAAAAAATTAAAATAGGGGACATAAAAAATGAGAATTAGAAAAAGAGCATTAACATTTGAAGATGTATTATTAGTACCAGCAAAGTCTGAAGTATTACCAAAAGAGGTTTCATTAAATACAAATTTAACAAAAAATATTAGTTTAAATATCCCGTTTGTATCAGCTGCTATGGATACAGTTACTGAATATGAAGCTGCTATTGCTATGGCAAGACTTGGTGGAATTGGTGTAATTCATAAAAATATGGATATAGCAACACAAGCTCTACAAGTAAAAAAAGTTAAAAAAAGTACAAGTGGAATGATAATAGACCCTATATCTGTAAAACCTGAACAAACATTACAAGATGCTGAAAATATTATGTGTGAATATAGAATTTCTGGTGTTCCTGTTGTAGATAATGATAATATGTTATTAGGTATACTAACAAATAGAGATATGAGATTTATAAAAGATTTTTCTCAACTTGCTGGTGATGTTATGACAAAAATGCCTTTAATAACAGGTGCGAAAGGTACAACTTTAGAAGAAGCTGCACAAGAGATGCATAAAAATAAAATAGAAAAGTTACCAATTGTTAATGAAGATGGAACATTAAAAGGTCTTATAACTATCAAAGATATAAATAAAGTAATAGAATATCCAAATGCTATAAAAGATGAACATGGAAGACTTCTAGTAGCTGCTGCTATTGGTGTTGGTCAATTAGATAGAGCAAAAGCATTAGTTGAAGCGGGGTGTGATGTATTGGTTTTAGATTCTGCTCATGGACACTCTAAAGGTATTTTAGATACAGTTGTAGCTATAAAAAATGAATTAGATGTAGATATTATAGCTGGTAATGTAGCAACTGCTGAAGCTACAGAAGACTTAATAAAAGCAGGGGCTGATGCAGTCAAAGTTGGTATTGGACCTGGAAGTATATGTACAACTAGAATAGTTGCTGGTGTTGGTGTACCTCAAATATCTGCAATTGATGAATGTGCGGCAATGGGAGCTAAATATGGTGTACCTATTATTGCAGATGGTGGTATCAAATTTAGTGGTGATGTTGCAAAAGCACTAGCTGTTGGTGCTAGTTGTGTTATGATGGGTTCTGCATTGGCAGGAACAGAAGAGTCTCCAGGTGAAATGATACTAAGTCAAGGTAGAAAATTCAAATCTTATAGAGGTATGGGTTCTATTGGAGCTATGACAAAAGGTAGTACAGATAGATATTTTCAAGAGGGTACTGCTGCTGATAAACTAGTGCCTGAAGGTATTGAGGGTATGGTACCTTACAAAGGATATATGGCTGAAATAATTCATCAATTTATTGGTGGTCTTAGAAGCTCTATGGGATATCTTGGGTCTAAAGATATTAAGGTTTTTCAAGAAACAGCTGAATTTGTTGAGATTACAAGTGCTGGACTAAAAGAGTCTCATGTACACGATGTAACAATTACAAATGAAGCTCCTAACTATAATATCTAAGAAAATATGGATAGTATTAATTTAGATAATTATAACTTCACCTTTTCACAAAAAAACATCTTAAATAATATAAAAAAAGATTTTTTTCTGTGGAATGAAAAAACATTTGATGAGGCTTTTCCTCATCATTTTGAAGAAAAATACAAATCAAAGCAATTATCAAAAAAGATATTTGAATACTATGTAGATTTACATAATAATTTAAAAAACAAACCAAATAATTATAAGAGTTTTGATGATTTAAAGTATGCTGTAAGAAAATATAGTTTTACAGATATAAAAAAAGATAATATTGCTCTTGGGAGTTGCCCTGTTGCAAGTGAAGGTACACGATGTTGTAATCTTCTTACTCTTGATGCTATTGAATCTTGCGGATTTGATTGTAGCTACTGCTCTATTCAATCATTTTATAATCAAAATAAAATAGGAATTGATAAAGATTTTAAAACAAAATTAGAAAATTTAGAATTAGATAAAGATAGAGTTTATCATATAGGAACAGGTCAAAGTAGTGATTCTTTGATGTGGGGAAATAAAGATGGAATACTTGATGCTTTATTTAAATTTGCTAGAAAATATCCAAAAGTTATACTAGAGTTTAAAACAAAATCAAATAATATAAAATACTTTTTAGAAAATGATGTACCTTCAAATATTATTTGTACTTGGTCCTTAAATACACCAACTATTATTAAAAATGAAGAACACTTAACTGCTTCTTTAGATGAAAGAATTAATAGTGCTAGAGCATTAGCTAATAAAGGTATTTTAGTTGGTTTTCATTTTCACCCTATTATACAATATGAAAACTATCTTGAGGATTATAAAAAAATTTATGATAGACTTATAAATGAGTTTACTACAGATGAAGTTGTACTTATATCTATGGGGACATTAACTTTTATAAAACCAGTTATAAAACAACTAAGACAAAGAGAGATGAAAACAAAAATCCTTCAAATGCCTTTTGAAAATATAAATGGGAAACAATCTTATAGTTTAGATATAAAAAGAGAGATGTTTAAACACTGTTACGATAGTTTTAAACCTTGGCATAATAAAGTGTATTTTTATATGTGTATGGAACATCACAATTTATGGAAAGATGTATTTGGGTACGAATACTCATCGAATAATCAATTTGAAGATTTTATGCTAGATAATTATATAAATAAGATTAATAGGAAATAAAATGTCTAAAAAATTAGGAGAACTTAATAAAATAAAAATAAAAGGTTATAAATCTATAAAGTCATTAGAATTAGAATTAAAGTCACTTAATATACTTATTGGTTCAAATGGTGTTGGTAAAAGTAATTTTATTAGTTTTTTTAAATTTATGAAAAAGATTCTTGATAAAGATTTACAGTTTTATACAGCTCAACAAGGTGGAGCTAATAAAATGCTTCATTTTGGAAGTAAAAATACAGATATATTATCTTTTGAATTATTATTAGGATTTAATAAATATGAAGCAGTTTTATCATCTACAATAGATGATAAGTTTATCTTTAATGATGAAAAGACTTTTTGTGAATATAGTTCAAAAAACTTTATGCCTAATAATTCTGGTGGATTAGAATCAAAATTACCTAGTTTTACAAAAGAGTCTGTAAATGTTAATACACATATTGTAAATTACCTTAATGACTGGAAGGTATATCATTTTCATGATACAGGTTCCACATCAAAACTAAAACAAACTTGTAATATAAACAATTGTACACTTTTATCACCTGATGGTGCTAATATATCAGCATTTTTAAAATATATAAAATCATATAATCAAAAATCATATAATCAAATAGTTAAAACAATTCAAAGAGTTGCTCCATTTTTTCAAGACTTTATTTTAGAGCCTGAAATACATAATAAAGAGACTATAAAACTAAAATGGAAGCATAAAGGAAGTGATGAATATTTTGATGCAAATGATTTATCAGATGGTACTCTAAGATTTATTTGTCTTACTACCCTTTTATTACAACCTAACTTACCAACAATAATTTTATTAGATGAACCTGAACTAGGTCTACATCCATTTGCACTTAAAATTTTAGCTGGAATGTTTAAAAAAATTTCAAAAAAAACTCAAATTATTGCTTCAACACAATCCGTAACATTAGCAGATAATTTTAATATAGATGATATTATTGTTGTTAATAGAAAAGATAATCATTCTGAACTTGCAAGATTAGATAAAGAAAAATACAAAGATTGGTTAGAAGAGTACAGTTTAGGTGAAATTTGGCAAAAAAATCTAATTGGAGGTAATCCAACTTATGATTAGAGTTGCAATATCTGTTGAAGGACAAACAGAAGATGAATTTTGTAAACAGCTACTTGTACCTTATCTTAGAAATTATAATATTGAGTTAACATCAATTATAATTAAGACTAAAACAAAAAAATGTGGTACTACATATAAAGGTGGGTGTATAAATTTAGATAGAGTTCAAAGTGAACTCACAAAAATATTACCAAACTTTGATTATGTTACGACATTTTATGATTTATATGGATTTGATATAGAAGGAATCCATACAGCAGAAGATTTAGAAAATAAAATAAGTGAACTTTTTAATAATAATCGAAAGCTTATATCTTATATTCAAAAATATGAATTTGAAACATTACTATTTAGTGAACCATCGTATTATGAAGATTATTTTGATGATAATGAGGCTAAAGTAGAAATTGAAAATATAATAAATAGTTGTGGTGGTGTAGAAAATATAAACAACTCAAGGGAAACAGCACCATCTAAAAGAATAAATAAACTTTTTGATAAATATGATGAACAGTATGATAAAGTATTTCATGGTGTAAGTATTGCTGATGATATTGGGTTAGATATTATACTAGAGAAATGTGATAGATTTAGAAACTGGATAGATAAAATTAACAATTTAAAACGTCTATCTAATTGAAGATATTATAAAAATAAATTGTTTATTTAACAATAAGTTAAGTAAAGATATTGTATAAATCTAAAAAAATAATATAGGAATGAATTATGTCTTTAATGATAACTGATGAATGTATAGCATGTGATGCTTGTAGAGAAGAATGTCCAAACATAGCAATAGAAGAGGGTGACCCAATATATATTATAGATTCTGATATATGTACAGAGTGTGTAGGTAGTTTTGATGAACCACAATGTATAGAAGTTTGTCCTGTTGATTGTATTGTTTTAGACCCAGATAATCAAGAAACTGCACAAGAGTTACAATTTAAATTTGATCAATTAGAGATAGAAGAGTAAACAATGGCAAAAATCACAACCATCATAGATATTGGTTCAAACTCAATGAGAATGGTTGTTTTTAAAAAAACCAGCCGATTTGCATTTCATTTAATAAATGAATCAAAATCAAAAGTAAAAATATCTGAAGGATGTTATGAAAATAATGGAAATCTTCAAGATATACCTATGCAAAGAGCTTATGATGCTATAAAATCTTTTCTTCAAATATCTAAAAATCTTAAATCAAGAAAAATAATTTGTGTAGCTACTTCAGCACTTAGAGATGCTCCAAATAAAAAAATATTTATAGATAAGGTTTCAAAAGATTTAAAACTAAATATAAAAGTAATTGATGGAGAAAAAGAGGCGTATTATGGTGCTGTTGCTGCTCTAAATTTAATAGAAGCTAAAAAGTTTACAACTGTTGATATAGGTGGTGGAAGTACAGAATTTGCTTTTGTAGATGATAAAAAAATAGAAGAAACAATATCTCTAAAAATAGGTACAGTTCGTATAAAAGAGCTTTATTTTGATAAAAATGATTTAGATGGTGCAAAAGAGTATATACATAATCAATTAAGTAAAATTACAAAAGGTATAGATACTATTGTTGGACTTGGTGGTTCGATAAGAGCTTTAAGTAGAATGATTATGGCAAAAGATGAGTATCCTTTAAAAATTTTACACGAATATAAATATCAAGTAGATGATAATATTGAGTACTTTAATGAAATTATTAATGCCAAAGATATAAAAGAGTTAAAAAAGTTAGGTGTACAAAAAGATAGATATGATACAATCATTACAGGTACTTTTATATTTAAAACTATTTTAGAGTATTTTAATATTAAAACAGTTATTACAAGTGAAGCTGGAGTAAGAGATGGTGTTTATCTTACAGATATTTTAAGAACCTCAAATCATAAATTTCCTGCTAATTTTAATATAAGTGTAAGAAGCTTACTTGATAGATATATAGATGATTCTACACAAAGTGCTTATTTAGGAAATAATGCCAGGAAACTCTTTGATAAACTAAAACCTTTACATAAGCTTGAAGATAGATATAAAACTCTACTTATTATAGCTTCTAAACTTCAACTTGTTGGTACTTCATTAGGTTTTGACCAAGATTACAATCACTCTTTCTTTTTTATACTAAATGGACTTAACTATAATTTTACTCATGAAGATAAAATGCTAATAGCAATAGTAACAAAAACAAGTAAAAATAAACTTCCTAAAAGTTCTGATATTGAAGAATATAAAGAGTTATTACCAGATTTAGAAGTTGTACAGTGGCTTAACTTTATGATGAAATTAAACAGTGCTTTAAATAGTGAATTTAATAAAACAGTTTATGATTACATATTAGAAGATAATAATTTAATAATAAACTCTCAAACAGACCAATATATTGTAAGAAGAGCTTTAGATAAATTAAAAGCTCCTATAAAATTAAAAATTAATTATTAAAGATTTATACTTAGAAACTATTCGTTTCTAAGTACATCTAAAACATCTATTTTTGTAGCTTTTACAGCTGGATAGTAAGCTGATAAAAATACAATTACCATACTACCAACAACTATAGATATAAAATCAACCATACTTAATAATAAAGGTAATTTTGAAGTACCATAAACATCTGCAGGTAAAGATATAATATCAAAGTTTTCTAATATATACATTCCACCAAATCCAAATGCAATACCACAAATAATTCCTGTATAACCTATAATTATACCCAACCCTAAAAAGATATGCTTTATCTCTTTTTGAGATGCTCCAAGAGATAAAAGTAATGCTATCTCTTTTCTTCTACTCATAACTGTCATAAGTAGTGAGCTAATTATATTTAAAGATGCTATTAATATTATCAACATCAAAACTATAAACAAAGCTTTTTTCTCCAAATTCATAGCTGAAAAAAAGTTCCCATTTTGTTGCCACCAACCAACAACACCTACATTAAATGATGGTAGCTCTTTTTCTATCCTTTTTATATCAACAAAAGGCTCTTTACTATAGATATGAATACCATCAAAATAATCTTTATCTTTTTTAAGTATACTTCGTAAAGCATCTAAAGATGTGTACATATAAGCTTTATCATAAGCTGTAAGTCCTGATTTAAATGAACCTGAATATACAAATCTTTTCATTTTTGGCATCATAGAGAAACCACTAGGGTTAATAATAGTAAAAAACAGAGTTACTTTTTGATTATCATATAAATACAATTCATCTTTTATACCTTGACCAACAATAATATCATATTTTCCAAAACTATCTATATCTTTAATAGCTTCTTTATATATTTTATTTATTTTTGCTTCTTGTACACTATCTACACCAAATAAAACTCCACCTGTCATAGACTCATCACTTTGACACATAGCTTGAGTTGTAATATATGGTGAAAATATTAAATCTGGAAACTTTTTTTCTAAATCTTCTAAAAGCTTTTGATTTACACTATTTTCTGTTTTTGAATATATACTCAATGGATAATTCATAGTAAATAACTTATCTTCAAACTCTTTTGCAGTTCCATTCATAATAGCCATAGCAATAATAAGAACCATCACCCCAACACCCACACCCAAAAATGCTAAAATAGCACTAATAGAGATAAAAGGGTTTTTCTTATCAAAAGTTAGATACTTCCTTATTATAAAATTAATTAACTTTTTATTCATATATCTATATTCCTATTTTATTTTATCAAAACTAGTAAAACTTATACTGTTTTCAGCTTTTTCAATATTGTATTCTCTTTTAGATAAATTTAAAGCTCTTGTTTTTGATACAACAATAGCAGGCTCTCCATCTATTACACAATATCCATCATAATTATCTGTACACTTTGGATAAACCAAAGGGCAACTCCCATCTTTTTTTAATGTACTTGCAAATATTTGTAGAGTTTCATTTCCAAAAGGAGCTAAAACTGGAACATCTTTGTATATCTCTATATATTTATTAACTTCATCTTTTGATAATTCTCTTATATCACCTATAGTATAACTAAATTTTTTATCATCTTTTAAAGTATGCCCAACCAAAAAATAACATATAGGTTTATTGGCTTTTACTACAATATCTACTTTATCACCTTTATTTAAATCTATACCATTATCTCTATTATAACCTTTTAGTCCAACATTTACAGATAATTTACTAGATTTTATATATCCACTATTCATAGCTTTATCAAAAGTTAATGTTGATGGTTTGTATTTTATATTTTCATAAGCTTTTTTATTTAAAGTTACAATATTTGTTTTAATTATTTTATTATTTATATCACTTAATCTAATAGTTATAAAAATAGAATCTTTTAATATCTCATATTCTCCATTTAAAAAATAATCTGCATTAGATGAGTATTTTGTAGTATTTAATTTATTTGCTATATTATTTTTTAATATTTTAGCAAATTGTGTAACTTCACTACTACCTTCTACTTTTATAGAACTAATATATATATTTTGTTTATCTATACCTTTAGTTAAAATATCAGATGCTATCTCTATAGATGAAGATGAAGATATATATTTTTGTAACTCATTAGATATCTCACTTCTTGTTATATCTAAATTTGGCATATATTTAGCACCTAATAAAGAAGCTATTATTTTATGTTTATTAAAACTATCAATATTTTTTAACATTTGAGTTAATATCATATATCTTTTATTTTCATCTTTTGTACTTTTAAGTTTTGTTTGAGATGATAATATATTTTTAAAAATTCTTCTTATCTCCATTAAATATATCTTACGAGCTGTTTTAGAATCTATAGTAGCTATAGCTTTTACCATATCTTTTTCAATTACTTTATCAAATGAAGCCCCTAAAATTGGAAGATTTGAACTTAAGTTTATAAACCTTTTATTTAGTTTATTATAGTTTCTTTTATTTGAAGTTTTAATAATAGTTTGAAAATCACTTTTTACATTTACACTTATATTATTTGATAAATCAGATAGTGCCTCTTTTTTTGCTTCACTCTCTGATACTGCATAACCTACACCTGTTATAGTTGTAGCTAATAGATTTGATGTTATCATACCAATTATTAATGTATTTTTTATTAGTTTCATTTTATCCCTTTATAATTTTAAATAATAAGATTTTGTATTTTTTATTATATAGCTCATAGTTGCTCAATCGCATAAATTTTCCTTTTTATTTAGTTTCGCATACAACGAACATATTTATCATCATCTGTATGAACAAATAAATAATATCCAGCACGAAAACTAACACTCCAAGCATATTTATCTCTCTTTATATAATCACTATTAGACCAAAAAGATTGCCATCTCATATTCATAGAGTTTAGAAGTGGTTTTTTTATATATGTTGTTTTACTAAAACTATATTCATTAGGAAAATAATCCTTTGTTAAAATAGATTTAAATTCATCTTTACTTGGTAATCTCCAATCACTATATCCACCTAAATTTAAATCTCTACAATATCTTTTAGCCTCTTCCCAATTATACTCTTTTTTATCAATGGGTACTTGCCACATATATCCTGTATCTGTATCTATCCAAACATCGCTACTATTATAACTTTTCTTAGGTTTTGAATATACAACTTTCTCTTTCTCATTTAATAATCTTTCTAACTCTGCAACTCTTTTTATTAGCTCTTTATCTTTACTATTTTGATATTTTACTTTATCTACTTTAAAATAAAAATCTCCTATAGTTCCATCATTTAAATATGGTAACTGTTGTTCACCACTATCTTTATATACAGACATTCTTATTTTGTGAAAAAACTCCCTTTGATTTAATGGCTCATCTAAAGCTTTTAGAAAATGCTTTGTAAAAAGTCCATTTGTTTCTGAACTATTATCACTTGC
>Ga0193965_1000683_pt1 | contig 10149 bp, 12 predicted proteins | sample FB_8_MG_FD_140330 | JGI IMG/M metagenome (GOLD analysis project Ga0193965, IMG submission 140330) | Microbial mat bacterial communities from the Broadkill River, Lewes, Delaware, United States - FB_8_MG | ecosystem: Environmental > Aquatic > Freshwater > River > Microbial mats | place: USA... | reverse complement strand
TTAACTGCCCAAATCGCATAAAACCAAAACTTCTAAGAGAACAAAAAACAGAAGCCCTTTTGGTATTCATTAGAACTACCCTTGAACAACACTTTAAAATAATAGATAATGATGAGATAGAATACCCTGAATTTGGCTCAAAAGAAGATACAGAGCATATTTATAAAGAACTAAATAAACTACTTGAAAATTTAAAAGATTGTGTTGTAAATTCTTCATACTTACACTCTCTAATAGAAAACAGCGGTAAATCAAAAGTCCTTAATATGTTAGCTTTAAAAGAAAAACCAATGATGGTATATTATGATTCTCTTGCTAAATCTATTAAAAAAAATCTTCCAAGCGGTAGTTCTTGGATACCTGAACTTATGGTTATATGTTTATTATCACAATGGATAATAGAAGAGGAAAAATCAACTTATCTATATCCATTTTTAAATGATATAAACTATCTTGATTTAATGGAAAGATTTGATAAAGCAAAAGAAGATGAAACAGACAATAAAAAAGAGATAGTTTTTAATATGTACAAATTATCAACTATCTTAATTGATAATCTAAAAAAATGTTCTTATACAACTCAAAAAAATAAATCTAAATCTAAAAAGAGAAAAAAAAATAACTTTATAATTTGACATACTCCCCATAGCTAAAGCCATAGCTTTCTACACAAGTTAAATTTAAAATAAATAACTAAAATTCAATTAAATTTGCTGATTTATTTGTTTTATATCTTTAATATTAAATAGATTTTCGGTAACTACTCAGCCTATAAACTTCCCTAGAATAGGCACTTTCATTTTTTATTAAGATTATGTAAAAATACTAGTTTCCCTTAAAATGGGAGTTTGTATTTTAAACATAAATTATATATTTTTTTAAAATCCCTTATTTAAGGGCTTTTAGATAGGCTGAGTAGTTACGATTTTCGTAATTAAAATCTTTAACATATTTTCTAATCTCATAAATTAAATTATCATTGATTGTTTTTAACTCACTATTTTCTTCACTTTTCTCTTTTAAGTCATTTGATAATTTATCATTTTCAGATTTTAGAAGCGAAACGGTTTCGCTATTTTTAGCTGTTGTTATATTGTATTCATTTTTAAGTTTTTGATTTTGAAACTTTAAATTTGAAATACTATTTTGAAAATCATAATTTTTATTATAAAGATTATGAAGAGTATCCTCTTGGGCTTCAATCTTAGATTTTAACTTTTTATTTTCAGATTTTAAAAATATATTCTCTTTTATTATTTTGCTATAGTCTTTGAGTTTTTGCTCATAGTCTGATAGTTTTGATTTTAGAGCTGTATATTTTGACCTTAAACTTTTAAATGAAAAAATTTACTTTTTCAGTATTTTTTCTGGCTATTTATTAAAATAGATATTAATATTATTTTGTAGTTTTGTATTCAATTATTAGATTATCTAGATCTTCACTTGATATATTTTCAGTATCTGTTTTAGAAAATATTGTAAAAAATATTATTTCATTTTTACTATTTAAGTAATAATATAAAACTCTATATCCTCCACTTTTACCACTTTTTGTATCTGAGTTTTGAAGTCTAATTTTGTAAATATCATGTTTAATAAAGATACCACTTGTAGGATTATCTTTAAGTATGTTCATAAGTTTTGTAATATCATTTTTAACATTACGAAATCTTTTATTTAATTGTTTTAAATCTTTTTTAAAACTTGGTAGTGCTGAAAAACTAATCATCTAAATCGTTTAAAACTTCATCCATTGATATAGTTTTTAATTTACCATCTTTTACTAACTCTAACTCATTAAAAGCTGTATCAATTCTTTTTTTAACTTTATTTATTTCAATAAAATGACTCATTTTTTCAATGAATGTTTTAGTGTCTTGATTACACTCTTGATAATAAAAATTCTCTACAATAGGATTGTTTATTGATAAACTTAACATCGTAATACCTTTCTTTAATTTATTAGGTTTATTATATCAAACATATATTTATAAAGATTTTAAAGTCAAATTTTGTGGAAAAAGTATAGTATAATTCAAAAAAATAAACAAAATACTTTTATACTTCATACCTATTTTACAAAAAGACATTTTTTTAATACAAAAAAACTTTTAAATTATATAAACTACCATAATAAAAAATTAAAGGAGATTTATGAAAGTAGTTTTAACTATAGCTGGAAGTGATTGCAGTGGTGGAGCTGGTGTACAAGCAGACATTAAAACATTTGAAGCTTTTGGAGTGTTTGGAACAAGTGTAATTACAGTTCTTACAGCTCAAAATACAAAAGGTGTGACTGATATTAGTGAAGTTGAACCAATATTTGTAAAAAATCAACTAGAAGCTATATTTGATGATTTTGAAGTAAGTGCTATAAAAATAGGTATGCTTTATTCAAATCAAATTATAGATATAGTAAGAGAGTTTATAAAAGGTCTAGATATCCCTATCGTATTTGACCCTGTATTTATATCAAAAGCAGGAAGTAAACTTTTCAATGATGATGCAATTGCAAATATGAAATCTATACTTCCATATTGTAAAGTAACAACTCCAAATCTTTTTGAAGCAAAAGAGATGTTTGGATATGAGTTTGGAAACTATAGTAGTTTAGAAGATATTTTTAAAACTAAATGTGCAGTATTAATAAAAAACCATATTCAAGAGATAAATCTTCATAATAGAAGTGTAGATACCTTATATCAAGGTAGAGATAAATCTACATTTGATACTCCATATCAAGAAACATCAAATACACACGGAACAGGTTGTAGTTTTAGTAGTGCTATAGCTGCAAATTTAGCTATGGGTAAATCATTAGAAGAGTCTATTCAAATATCAAAGAAATTTATATATTTAGCTATTAAAAATGCACCAGATTTAGGTAATGGAAAAGGTCCAATAGCTCATAAAATAGGAGGTGAGATATGCCATATAAAGGAAAATTAAAAGGTCTTTATGTTATCACAGATGATAAATTAACACCTGATGATACAATATACACACAAGTTGAAGATGCTTTAAAAGGTGGTGCATCAATTGTACAACTAAGAGATAAAAAAAATAGTGATGAGATAGTAAAACAAAAAGCTATAAAATTACAACAACTTTGTAAAGAGTATGATGCATTTTTTATTCTTAATGATAAAATAGACTTAGCTTGTGAACTTCAATGTGATGGACTTCATATTGGAAAAAGTGACCACGATAGATTTGAATACATAAGAGAAAACTTCAAAGGGATTATAGGTGTTTCTTGTTATGGAGATGTAGAACTTGCTAAAAAATTTGAAACTATGGGTGCTGATTATGTAGCATTTGGTTCATTTTTTGCAAGTCCCACAAAACCAAATTCAAATATAGTTCCTTTAGAGGTATTAACACAAGCCAAAAAAGAGCTTAATATTCCTATATGTGCCATAGGTGGTATAAATAGTGAAAATTTAATAGATGTTTTAGACCATAATCCAGATATGGTAAGTGTAATTAGTGATATATGGCGAAATGAAAATGTACAAAATCAATCAAATTTTTATGCAAATCAATTTTATTAAAAAAAAGGAAATTAATGAAACAATATGAAGCACTACTAGAAGATGAAAATGATATTTTTGGAGGTACTCCAAAATCAAAACTATGGGATATGTTGCAAACAGCACACGAAGATATATCAAAAGAGATAATAGATGAGATTATTACATCTTATGCTTGTATGGAAGATATTATAAAGCAAACTATAGGTGAAGAGGAGATAAATAAATATATCAAAAACTATCATCTTGAAAATGAAGAAAAAATAGAAGATGTTAAAAAAGCCTTTATATGGAATTTGTTGGAAATTTAGTTTATAAAATGCCACAATAGAGATAAAATTTTTTAAAGTTTTATCTCTACATTTACTTCTAGTCCATTTTCAATATTTTTAAGTTTAATTGAACCATTAAAATAGTTTTCTAATATTGAAAACACAAGATATAATCCAAGACCTGTATAATTTTTTTCATTTTTAGTAGAAAAATATGGTTCAAAAACTTTATCTATAATATTATTATCTATTCCACCTGCATTATCTTTTATATTTATAAATAAAATATTATCTTCTTTTATAGATATATCTAAGTTTATATATCTATTTTTAATATTGTTTTGACTTAGAAAATATATAGAATTATCTATTAAAGGTAATATTATTTGAAATAACTTATTTTTATTTATATTTACTAATTGATTATCTATATTTGTAACTACGTCAATTTCGTATTCTTTTATATCATTCTGATAACGTTTTAATATATCATCAATCAACTCTTTTAAATTAATATGACCTATTACATCATCTTTAAGAGATGATATCTCTCTAAAATTATCAATTGTTTCACTTAAACTTTTTGATTGATTTATAATTTTATCTAAAGAGGTCATTAACTCTTTTATGAACTCTTCACTATTACCACTAATCTCATAATCTATTTGTATAGTTGAAGCAATTGCTGAAATAATAGCAAGTGGTTGTCTCCAATGATGTGCTATTCTTTCTAAAACTTCAGACATAGCAACTTGCTTTAAAGCAATAGCTTTTTCCTCTTCCTCTTTTTTAAGTTTTTGTTCTAAAAGAACTTTATCTGTTATATCTTTTTGAATACTTACAAAATATATAATTTTACCTTCTTTATTTTTTATAGGAGATATATTCCACTCTACATAATACTCTTTACCACTTTTATTATAGTTTATAGTAGAACCTGTAAAATAATCACCATTAATAAGAGCTTTTTTAAGATTGTCTAAAATATCTCTATTGGTTTTTTCACCTTGAAGTATTCTTGGAGTTTTATCTTTGATATCATCAAGAGTATATCCAGTTTTTTTTGTAAATGCTTTATTAACATAAATAAACTTTGGACCAGGCAAATCTATATTTGCATCTGTTATTACAATTGAATTATAAGATTGCTCAAAAACTGTTTCAAATAAAGAGGTGTCTAATGAAAGGTCATTAAAGTTTTGCATAAAATTCCTTTTTAATGTATAATTAATATTTATAGTATCTTACTATCCTTTAAATATGGTTAAAATTAATATTTATGCTTTTTTTAAAGCCGAAATAAGCTACAATAAAAAAGCGATTTAAAGTATATAAAGGATAATAAAATGATGAATATACTAATTGTTGAAGATGAACAAACAAATGTTAAACTACTAAAATTTTATATAGAAATTTTTTTTACACTTAAAGAAGATGAAAAATTTAATATAGATGTTGGAAATAATGGTTTAGAAGCTATAGCTTTATGTTTATTAAATAAATATGATATTATGTTTTTAGATGTAAAAATGCCAAAATGTGATGGGATAAAAGTACTTAATACTTTTAAGTCAAATAAATCACTAAACAAGCCTTTTATATCTATGGTTACAGCTATGGGTGAAGATAAATATAAAAACTTATTTAAATTGCTAAAAGCTAACTCATATATTATAAAACCATTTGATAAAAATAAAGTTCACGAAGTTGTGGAGAAAGTATATACTAAAAAAATTGATAGTATAAAAAAAGATGAAGATATTATTTATGATGATTTTGAAGAGTTTGATGCCTTTGAAGATTCTAATGATTTTTATAATAAAACAGATACAACTACACATATAAAAGTACCTGCAAAAGAGTTTTTGAAAGAATATGATAATTTACAATATATGCTTGAAGATATAGAAGATATAAAGGATATGTTAAATGAACTTGTACTTAATCTTGACTTTAGCTATTTTAAAAAAAGTCAAATTAATATAGAGATAACATTAATGAAATATATAACATTTTTAAACTCTCTTGGTTCATTTGATAAGTTTGCATCTGCTTTAACTATATTAAATAATCATATTAAAAGTATCGATATAGATGAATATGATAATTTAAAAGCTTCATTTATAATCGAAATTATAAGAGCTATTTTAGAGGATATATCTTCATGGAAAGATAATGTTTTTGTAAATCAAGATACCAATGATGTATATTATATAAATGCTTCAGTTTTAAGTAATTGTAGGCAATTAGAAAATGTATTGTGTAACTAAAAAACAGATATGAATTTTGAAAAGTTTAATATAAATTTACTTTATGTAGAAGATGATAAAACAATAAGAGATAAACTATCAAAAGTTATAAAAAAACTTTTTCAAAATGTTGTAGTTGCTTTTGATGGTGAAGATGGAATAAAAAAATTTAAAGAATCTATCCATACAAATATACCAATAGATTTAATAATTACAGATGTTGAGATGCCAAATAAAAATGGTTTTGAACTTTTAAGAGAAGTTAGAAAATTTAATACAGATATTCAAGCTATTATAACATCTGGTATTAACTTTGGCCCTTATCTAAAAGAGATGAACTCTATTGATACAATAAATGATTATCTAAATAAACCTATAAATCTAAATGAGTTAGTATCACTTGTAAAAGAATCTGTTAAAAAAATAGAACTACGAAAAGAGTATAAAAAACAATATAATCTTATTCAACAATATAAAAATGCACTTGATAATAGTGCTATGGTTTCAAAAACCGATACTAAAGGTATTATAACTTATGCAAATGACACCTTTTGTGAAATATCTGGTTATCGTAGAGAAGAATTAATTGGTAAAAATCATAATATATTAAGACACCCTGATGTTCCTAGTGAGATATTTAGACAGATGTGGCTAACTATAAAAGCAAAAATGATATATAAATATAATAGCTTACCAAACAAAGCAAAAGATGGTTCAACATATTATGTAAATACTACTGTGATACCTATTTTAAATATAAATAGAGAGATTAGTGAATATATATCTATTAGATTTAATACAACCGCTTTAGAAAAAAGTATCTTAGAAGAGAAACAAGCAAAAGAGACCCAAAGTAGATTTTTGGCAAATATGTCACACGAGATAAGAACACCACTTAATGGAATAATTGGATTTGCAAAACTGCTAGAGGAATCAAATCTTAATAAAGAGGATAAAGAATATATAGATATAATAAACTCAAGTGCTGAAAATTTATTATATACTATAAATGAGATACTAGATATATCAAAAATTCAAACAGGAAATATTGAGATTGAAAATGTATATTTTTCCCCTTGTAAAGAGTTTGAAATAGTAAAAAAACTTTTTGATGCAAAAGCAAAAGAGAAAAACATAAATTTCTCTTTCAATTTATCTAGTGGTTACCTAAAAGAGACTGCATTAAAAGGTGATATTGTAAAAATAAAACAAGTGTTATCAAATCTAATAAGTAATGCAATAAAATTTACCCCTCAAAATGGAGATATTTTATTTGCTATAGATGTTATGAGTGAAGATAGAGATACTATAAAACTAAAATTCACTGTTCAAGATAACGGGATAGGTATAGATAAAGCAAAACAAAAAGATATATTTACACCATTTGTACAAGAGGAGCAAAGCACAACAAGAGAATATGGTGGTACAGGACTTGGATTAGCTATAGTAAAAGATATAGTTGAGCTTTTGGGTGGTTCTATACATCTTATTAGTAGAAAAGGTAAAGGGAGTATCTTTTATTTTGAATTACCTTTTGAGTATGGAGATATAAATAAAATAATAAAAAAAGATGATAGTACAAAAATAACTCAATTTAGTGGTGAAATATTAGTAGCTGAAGATGTAAAAATAAATCAAAAACTTATAAATGCACTTCTTTCTAAAAAAGGATTAAAAGTTACTTTTGCTGCAAATGGATTAGAAGCTATAGAGATATTTAGTCAAAATCTAAGAAAGTTTTCAATTATATTTTTGGATATAAATATGCCTATTATGGATGGGGTAGAAGCTTGTAAAAATATAAATATAATCAAACAAGAACATAATATAAAAAATATACCCATAGTAGCATTAACAGCAAATGCAATTAAAGGCGATAAAGAGAGATTTCTAAAAAGTGGTTTTGATAACTACATATCAAAACCGATTGATAATACTATTTTATATGATATATTAAGTGGCTACCTAAAAAGTACAAAACTAAATGAAACTAATGTAGTAGAAGTTGTTAAAAAAAGAGATTTTACAAATATTATAACTACAAATGCACAAAAACTAGAACTACCAGAAGAGTTCTATAGTGAGCTTATTAATGACTTTTTGGCTTCAATTGATAAAGAGTTAGATTTATTAAAATTATATATAAAAAATAAAGATATTGATAGTATATATAATCAAGCACATAAATTAAAAGGTGTAAGTGGTAACCTCTCTTTAGATGAGCTTTTTAATATATTTAGAGATATAGAGAAAAAAGATATATCAAAAGAGGCAATAGATAATGATATCAAATTGATTTGTGAAATTATAAAAGATATAAAAATAGAAGTGTTTAGATAAAAAATTCTATTTTATTAAGTTTTTCAAGATATAATTATTTTATTAAATAATATATAGAGGTGACAAAATGGATAAAAAAGAAATTAAAGAGGAAAATATAGTTAAAAAAACTTGCAAAGAACTAGGTATCACTCAAAAAGAGTTGGCAGAGCGAATGGGAACTCATATAACAACAGTTCAAAAATGGGTAGCTTCAAATGAATTACCTAATAATTCTCAAAAAATGATTGCTTTATTAATAGAAAATCAAAACTTAAAATCAAAACTTGAAATGTTTACAAATGCTTTAAATATGCTTGATTTGGCAAGGGGTAAATAAAATATTAACCCCTTTTACAGAAATATTATATATATAAAACACTAAAAGATAGAAATATTATGTAATTCTTCTTGACAAAACAATAATTATTATGTATAATTCACTTATAGATACAGAAAATAGATGTATTTATTCTTTCAATTAAAGGAAAAATTATGACACATATTATTAAAGTTGAGAATACTCAAATAAATTTATTAGAAGATGAAATACACGAATTTTTATTATCAAATAAAGAAGTTGCTAAAGGTTATGGGGTATCTATCCAAAGTTTAACACAAGCAAAAAAGAACCATCAAGATGAATTAATTGAAAATAAACATTGGTTAAAATTAGAAGTACAAACTAAAGGTGGAAAACAAAAAGTTATCCATTGGACTAAAAAAGGTATCGTAAGATTAGGATTTTTTATCAAATCAGAAAAAGCAAAAGCATTTAGGGATTGGGCTGAAGATTATATTGTTCAAAATGAAGAACCAAAAGCAATAAAAGATGATAATACAGATATAAAAAATATACTTGGAAATATTGCTAATAGTTTAGAACAAATAGCAAAAAATACTCGTTCACAAAATGAAAATATCATAGTAAACTCTGAAGATGTTCAAGATTTACAAAATGCAAAAACTGTATTTTGTAAACAAGTGTTTTTTTCTATTTTTTCTAAAGTATTACTAATATTATAAACTCAAGTGAAATTCACTTAAATTTTGATAAAATAATATATAAATAGATTTTAGGAGATAGCTTATGTTAGCATTAAATATTAATAATCCGATTGTAGAAAAATTCTATCAACAAGAATGTGGTAATGATGAAAATAAATTTATCAATAATATTATACACTATATAGAAACTTACAATATTAAACAAAGTGTTAAAAAAGGTTTAGAAGAAGTAAAACTTCAAAATAATGGACAATTAGAAAAAAAAGAATTAAAGCATATTTTAGATGAAATATAAAATTATACCAACTCCAGAGTTTATTAAAAATCTTAAATCACTGAGTAAAAAGTATAAAAATATTAAAAAAGATATTTTATCACTATCAAACGAACTTGAAATAAATCCAACAATGGGAACAGAATTGGGAAATAATACTTTTAAAATAAGAGTTAAAAATAGTGATAACAATAAAGGGAAAAGTTCAGGGTATAGAGTAATTACATACTGTATCAATGAACTAAATGAGATAAATTTGATTACAATTTATTCAAAAACAGAAAAAGAGAATATTTTAGATTTAGAATTAATAGAACTTATAAAACAAATTAATAATAACAATTAACGGAAGAAAAGTGATGTAAAATACTACATCTTCTTTATTTTTTCTATCTCATCACGAAGCCTTATAGCCTCTTCAAAGTTCAAATCTTTTGCTGCTTTTTTCATTTGAGAGTTTAACTCTATTAATATCTTTTTTCTTTCACTAGCAG
>Ga0193965_1000681_pt1 | contig 10152 bp, 13 predicted proteins | sample FB_8_MG_FD_140330 | JGI IMG/M metagenome (GOLD analysis project Ga0193965, IMG submission 140330) | Microbial mat bacterial communities from the Broadkill River, Lewes, Delaware, United States - FB_8_MG | ecosystem: Environmental > Aquatic > Freshwater > River > Microbial mats | place: USA... | reverse complement strand
GCTTCACCTGTATATAGAAAAGATAAAGATGGTAAGATAAAGCGAGATGCTGATGATAATGCAATTCAATCTCATTTTAAATCGGTAGGGCAAGATTTAGTTGGTAGTGTAACTATGACTAATAGTGGAAAAGCAAGTAGAATTTTAACATTACCTGCAACAGCAGTTAATAACTTTACAGATGATGAACAAATACTTTTATGGTCTGAAGGTGAATATGCATCTCTATCTGATAGAAGAATTATTGATGGTAAATATAATAGTACTGGAATTGTAGCTGATGCGAATAATGCATTTGGTAATATTGAATCAGATATAACTTATAATTATGAAAATAATGATACTCTTAGTATTCAGAATAAGTTATTAATAACTCAACCGTATAAAAGAACTTTAGTACAATTAGATGCTGATACGGGATATACAACTACAGATATAACTATAGCTAATCTTTTTGGAAATGCATCAGAATATGGTCAGTTTACATTAGAATATGATGCTTATAATGAAGAAGAATATAAAGCAGCTACTACAACATCTGGTGCTTTAATATCTCCATATACATCAGGAACAAGTGTAAGCTTAGAATATAATAATGAATTACAAGAGATTGACGTTAAAGATTTATTAGCTAATGCTAAGAAAATGGATCCAAAGTTTACATTTAAAAAAGGTTATTTAAATATCCGACCACAGAATATTAAAGGAATTATAACTCAAATGACTGGAAGCGAAGATGCTACAGTTAATGGACAAACTAATTGGTTCTATGCACCAGTTAAAAACGTTACTAAGATTTCTAATACTACTACTGTAACAGAATAGAAAGGTTTAATTATATGACAAAAAATTTATTAAAATTTTTAGCTACTGTAACGGTAGCAGGTTTATTAGTAGGTTGTGGTTCATCATCTTCTGATAATGACACAACAGGTGATGATAATACAACAACACCAACAACAACAACACCGACAACAGGTGGTGATGATAACACAACAACACCAACAGCACCAACAAGTAATATTGTATTTGCTGATGGTAAATTTACAGTAGATGGTAAAGAATTAACTCTTAATACTTTATCTGTGATGGATGGAAATACTACACATATTCAAGATACAGATGATAGTGAAACTTATGCTTTATCTAATCTTTTTTATGAAGATGGTTATATCACTCTTTTATCAGATAGTAATAGTATAATTGATACAAATGTAGAAATTAATGAAGTTACTGAAGAACCTGTTATTAATCAACCGATTGATGGTGATATTCTTCCAAGTTTTAAATAATATTTTAACAACTTAGAATTTTAAAATATTTTAAAAAGGTAGAGAGAAATCTCTACCTTTTTTTATGTTCTATTAGATGCTTTTTGGTAAACTTCCATATCGTCTCTTTTTCCTATCGCGATAACTTCAATAATAATTTCATCATCAATAATTTTATAAATAATTCTTAGTTGTTTTTTATTAGCATACATTTTTTTATAGCCAGTTAAGTCATAACCAGATTTCTTACCAAGAGATAATCCTAGTTCTGGAGATACTTTTAGTTTTTCAAATTGTTTAAATATTAGTATCTTTTGATTATAAGACAGTTTAGATAAATCATCATCTGCTTCCTCTTTTAGAACTATTTTATAATTCATTTGATTTTATACCATGTCGTTTCATAGATTCATCTAATGATATAGTTTTTGAGTTTTCCCTCTCTTGTACTTTTTTATATATTTCTATATGCTCTAAGATATCATAAGCTTCTTTTAATCTCTCATACTCTTGAGTTGAAATTACAACTGCTTCTAATTTATTATTCTTAAGAATACCTATCTTTTCAAAAGCATTACTTTTAATATCTTTAATAATACCACTTATCCCTTTTGTAAAATCTGTTATAGATAATAACTCATTTTGTGCATATTGTACCATTTAATTATCCTTATAATTTATAGTGATATTATAGCATAAATAAAATAAGAGAGTAATAGAGAAAAATTTCTACCTTTTTTTATGTTTGTTAATTATTAATAATATTTGTAGCAATATAATACTACAATATATAAAATAAATTATTAGGAGATATGATAAAAGATTTAAGAAAAGGTAAAGAATTATTTATCTTTACCTTCTTTTAACTATCATTTAGGGTAACCACTCCCTAGAGTTTCTATTTTGTTTCCAAACACTTTTATTATACATAATATGAACTTAAAGAGTTATGAAAAGTTATATAATAATTAATACTATTTGTAGCAATACTGTGCTACAATAATATATTAAAATAACTATTAGGAGATATATTATGTCATTAAATGCAACAGTAAGGGCAAGAGTTGATGATACTTTAAAAAATGAGGCTGAAAATATTTTAAAAGAGTTGGGGTTAAATACTTCACAAGCTATAAATATATTTTTAAAAAAAGTAGTAGCAGTTCAAGGTATTCCTTTTGATATGAAACTACCATCAAAACAATTAAAAAAAGCAATGGAAGAAGCTAAAGATAATAAAGGTACTTATCATAGTGATATCGAAGATATGATAAAAGATTTAAAATCTAATGATTAAATATAAGTTATTTAAAACAAATCAATTCAAAAGAAGTTATAAAAAATTAAAACTTACAGATAATGAAGATTTAGCATATATTGATATAGTTTATAATTTATTATGCGGAATTGAACTTATATCTAAATATAAAGACCATCAATTAAAAGGAGATATGAAAGATTTTAGAGAGTGTCATATTAAACCTGACCTATTATTAATATATATTATAGATATAGATACTTTAAAATTAGTTGATATTGGTTCTCATTCAGATTTATTTGATTAGTTAAAGATAAAGAGAAATCTCTATCTTTTTTTATGTTCTGTTTGATGCTTTTTTGTAAACTTCCATATCGTCTCTTTTTCCTATAGCTATTATATGAATTAGGATTTCATTTTCAATTATCTCATAAACAATTCTATGTTTTTTATTATTGAAATATACTTTTTTAAATCCCGATAGGTTAAGATTATTTTTATTTCCTAAATCTAATCCAATTTCAGGTGAATTTATTATTTGTTTTAATTTCTTTGTAAATAAAATTTGAACTGCATTATTTAATTTTTGTAATTCTTTTTTAGCATTTGGATGAAATTTAAAGTTATACATTAATTATCCATTGATAAATTTAATTCTTTTAAAACTTCATCTCCATCAATATAATCTTCTTTTGGAATTTGTTTTCTTTTTTCTATTGTTCTAATTATCTCTGCATTTTCTTTTTCATCAAGCAAAGCTATTAGATTTTCATAAATTGAAGTAGGTATCATAACTGCTTCAATTTTATTATTTTTTAAAATTGCTAATTTTTCAACTATTCCATTTGATACATTTGAAAGATAATGTCCAAATTGTTTTGACATCTCTGTTGATGAAGCTAGTTCATTTTGCGAATATACTACCATTTTAAATCCTTTTAATTATATATATTATTATATGGATAATTATAACTATTTAAAATTAATAATTTCTGAATAATATTTGTAGCAATATAAAATTACCATCAAAATCATTAAAAAAAGTAATGGGAGAAGCTAAAGAGAAATCTCTATCTTTATTTTTAAAAGATTATATTTTAAACATTTTCAATAATTAATACTATTTATGTTATACTTTTATTTATAATAATAAAGGTAAGATATATATGAAAAAATTACACTTAGTTAGTCTTGGCTGTACCAAAAATCTTATAGATAGTGAAGTTATGTTAGGTAAACTAAAAGATTATGAGATAGTAGATGATTCTACAATAGCTGATTTAATTATAATAAATACTTGTGGTTTTATCCAAAGTGCAAAAGAGGAGAGTTTAAATACAATATTTGAACTAGATTCAACAAGAAAAGAATCTTCTATTTTGGTTATGGCTGGGTGTTTAAGTGAGCGATACAAAGATGAGCTTCAAGAGGGGCTTAAAAATGAAGTTGATATTTTTACAGGTGTTGGTGATTATGATATCATAGATAAACTAGTGCAAGATAAACAGAGTCAATTTTCAAACAAAGTATTTTTAGCAGATGATAAAAACGATAGAGTTGTAACTGGTTCATCTTATCATGCTTATATTAAATTAAGCGAAGGTTGTAATCAATCTTGCTCTTTTTGTGCAATACCATCATTTAAAGGGAAATTAAATAGTAGAAGCTTAGAGTCTATAGAGGCTGAAGTAAAAACACTTGTATCCAAAGGCTATTTTGATTTCTCTTTTGTGTCTCAAGATAGTAGCTCATATTTAAGAGATTTTAATATCAAAGATGGACTAGAACAACTTATAGATAGAGTTGAAAATATAGAGGGTGTAAAATCTGCTAGAATATTATATCTATACCCATCTACTACAACTTTTAAACTAATAGATAAAATATCTGATTCAAAACTATTTCATACCTATTATGATATCCCTTTACAACATATAAACAAAGATATACTAAAAAAAATGAAAAGAGGAAAAGGTACAGAGCAACTAATAGAGCTTATGGATTATATGAGAAGTAAACCAAATAGTTTTGTAAGAACTACTTTTATTGTTGGACACCCAGGGGAAGATACAAATCAATTTAATCAACTTTGTGAATACCTAAAAGATTATAGATTTGATAGAGTAAATATATTTAGTTATAGTGATGAAGATGGTACATCTGCTTATGATTTTGAAGATAAAATAGATGAAGATATTATAGAGCATAGAGCTGAAGTGTTAGGGAATATTGTAGAAGATATCACAAACCAAAAGCTTCAAGAGTATATAGGAAAAGAGTTTGAAGTAGTAGTAGATGGTCAAAGTAGTGAACACGAGTTACTTTTAAGTGCTAGAAAACTATCATGGGCTCCAGATATTGATGGTGAGATATATATTAATGATAATGAACAAGAGGAACCTATAAAGTTTGGTAAAATTTATACAGCACATATAACAGAAGTTAGTGGAATAAAATTAATAGCTACTATTAAATAAATTATTTAAAAGAGAGTATAAATATTATGATAAAAGATAAATATATAGACCCATTTACAGATTTTGGTTTTAAATGGTTATTTGGAACAGAAGAGAACAAAGAACTTTTAATAAGTTTTTTAAATGATTTACTAGATTTACAAAGTCCTATAGTAGATGTTGAGTATAGAAATTTAGAAAAATTAGGTTTATCTATAACAGATAGAAAAGCTATTTTTGATATATTTTGTATTGATGAAAATAAAAATAATTTTATTGTTGAATTACAACGAAGTAAACAAAAATATTTTAAAGATAGAAGTATATATTATACAAGTTTTCCTATACAAGAGCAATCAAAAAAAGGTGATTGGGATTATGAACTAAAAAAAGTTTATTTTATAGCTATATTAGAGTTTAATATGGATAATAATAGTGAAGATTATCTTACTGAAGTGCAACTATGCAATATTAAAACTCAAGAAGTTTTCTATGATAAATTAAGTTATTATTATCTTGAGATGCCAAAATTTAAAAAAAGTGAAGAGGAACTTTCAAATCATTTAGAGTACTGGTTATATACATTAAATAATATGTATAAATTAAATCAAGTTCCTGAAGTGCTTAAAAAAGATAAATTAATTCATCAAGCTTTTGATATATCAGAATTTTTAGCATTATCAAAAGATAAACAATTCGCTTATCAACAAGATTTAAAAACAAGATTAGATTATAAGAATGTAATGGATTATGCCAAAGAGTGTGCAAAAGAGGAAGGAAAAAAAGAGGGGCAAAAAGAAGAAAGAGTAGAAATAGCTAAAAAACTTTTAGATATATTAGATATGGAAACTATTGCTTTAAAAACAGGATTATCTATAGAAGATATAAAGAAAATCAAAGATAATAGTAGTTTTCAGTAAATATTTGCTATAATGTCCAAATTTTTTATAATAATCTATTTTTTTTTATTTGTTGGTTGTAGTATAAAACAACCACAAAAATCAAATAGTGTAGTGGTATTGTTAAAAACACCTTTATTAAAATTTCACGATAAAGGTTTTTTAACAAAATATGATGATTTTATAGATTTACAGATATTTACAGCAGGTCAATTAGTTTTAGAATTAAAAATATATAAAGATAAAATATGTAAAGATAGTTTTAGATGTATAGATTCACAAGAGTTCAATAGTATCTATTTTGATAGTTCATATAAGAATGATTTTTTATATGAGTTATTTAATAAAGAGAAAATATATTTTAAAGATAAGAAAAATAAAATATTAATAAAAATAAAATAAGGGGAGGGGTATTTGATGTCTGTTTTAGAATCTAAAAATAGTAAAATAGTTTTAATCGAAGATGCTCTAAAAGAATTAAATAATTTTTTAATTGAAAAAGATGAAGAGATAGTTAAGCTAGAAGAAGAGAAAAATAAACAAATAGCTAATATTCAAAACGATAAAGAGCAATTAAATGATATTTGTACAAATAAAAATTATGAGATAGATGCTTTAAATGATGAAAACCAAAAATTAAAAGAACAAATTCAAGAGATGTATCAAACTCAAAATACCCTTAAAGCAGAACTACAAAATCAGATGATAGTACTTAAGTCAGTTGAAGACAAAGTTTATGAAGCTAATGAAACAGCAAATAAATATATATTAGAAACAAAAGAGTTAAAAAATGTAATTGTTGACCTTGAGGGTAAACTAGGGCAAAAAGACCAAGAGTTAGAAAAATTAGAATTTGAGAGTTCAAATCTTAAAAAACATGTAAAAAGTTTAAGAGATTTATATATCCATCAAGAGCAAGAAACAAGAAAACATAGCTATCAACCATCAAGAGCATCTTTATTATTAGATGAAGATTACGATTCATCTTATAATAGTATGGATAGAAAAGATAGAACACATAGTATATCTTCTTTAAGTAGTAGAAATAGAGAAAGAGAAAAAGAGCAAGAGGAAGATGAAAAGATACAATCATCTAATAGTTCTAGAATTTATGAAAGTTTAAATAACTTAAGTAATGCAAGAAGAGTTGAAAAAAACATATCATCAAAACAATCTCAAAAACAAACAGAAAAACTATATAAGTCCCCAACAGCAAAAAAAATAGAAGAGGAGATATCTCCAGAGCTTAATGATTCTATAGATTATATTATTGGAGATTCACTAAGTGAAGAAGAGATGCTAAAAAAAAGATTAGGGTTACTTTATAAATAAGGAAAAAATATGAATAAATTTGTGGGGGCTCACGTAAGTAGTAGTGGGGGTGTTCAAAATGCACCATTAAATGCTATGAAAATAGGGGCAAAAGCTTTTGCTTTGTTTACAAAAAATCAAAAAAGATGGGATGCAAAACCTTTTGATACAAAAACACTTGATGCTTGGTTTAAAAATCTTGAAGAGTCAAAAATATTACCAAAACATATATTACCTCACGATAGTTATCTTATAAATTTAGGTAATCCTGATGAAGAGAAACTAGAAAAAAGTAGAAATGCTTTTATAGATGAACTTCAAAGGTGTGATACCTTAGGACTTGATAGACTTAATTTTCATCCAGGAAGTCATCTTCAAAAATTCGCTAAAAAAGACCCTGAATATGCAGAAAAATTAAATTATGCAGAGTTAGAGTGTTTAGAGCTTATAGCTGAATCTATAAATATAGCTCTTGATAAAACCAAAAATGTAAAAGCAGTTATGGAAAACACAGCAGGTCAAGGTACAAACTTAGGATATAAATTTGAGCATTTAGAATATATTATAGATAAAATTGAAGATAAAAGTAGAATTGGTGTTTGTATAGATACTTGTCATATGTTTACAGCAGGCTATGATATAAGAACAAAAGAGGCTTATGATAAAACTTGGGAAGAGTTTGATAAAATAGTAGGAAAAGAGTTTTTAATGGGTATGCATATAAATGACTCTAAACCACCTTTAGGAAGCCGTGTAGATAGACATCATAGTTTAGGTGAGGGTGAGATAGGTTGGAATGCTTTTGAATATATTATGAACGATAGTAGAATGGATGATATTCCACTTATTTTAGAAACTATAAATAGTGATATTTGGAAGCAAGAGATAGAAAACCTTAATAAATTAGTTTATTAAGGTTTATTTTTCCATATCCATAATAGTCATTTCTTCCATAACTATCATAGTATTCATCGCCTATTTTATCACTAGTTGTTTTTAATAAATATTGAACCTCTTCTCTTGTGATATCTGGATATTTTTCAAGAACTAATGCTAAAGCTCCAGATACTATAGGTGCTGCTGCTGAGGTACCTATAAAACTATAATAATTATCATATCCATTATATTCATTTGCCATAAGACCATCATATCCCATAGGGTCAAGTGTTGTTATTCCTAATCCATATTCACTTCCACCAGGGGCTACTACATCTAAATCTTTACCATAGTTACTATAAGAGCTTATTTGATTATATTCATTTGTAGCTCCAACTCCAATTACTCCTGATATTGCAGATTCATCATTTCCCATATTTTTAGCTGTATTTCCTGAAGCAAAAACTACAATAACACCTTTTTTATCTCTTCCATTTGTAGATATACAATTGATATAATCTTTTACACTTTGACTTACATCATCTGTACCCCAACTACAATTTATAATATCAGCTCCTGCTTCAACTGCTTTTCTAAACATATCTATAGTTTCACTATCACTTGAAGACTCTTTCATCTTTATAAGTATAAGTTGAGTATTTGGAGCTACCCCCCTTATACCATATCCATTAGAGTTTGAGGCTATTATACCTGCTACAGCAGTTCCGTGATAATCATCGCTATATGTATGAGATACATCTGTATTTATATATTCATCTGTATAATTTATTGTTTTTACAACTCTACCCTCTAACTCATAATGCTCTGTATCAAATCCATCATCAATAATAGCTATCTTTACACCATTACCTGTATAGTTTTGATATACTTCATCTCCATGTATATGAGCATCTTTATTTATATAATTATTTTCATAAAAATATTTATCATAATGTAATCCCCATTGTGTATATCCATAAGGTTCATTATCAAAAGATATATTATCATTTATAGTATAGTTATAATAAGTTATATCATTATCTTGAAAATCACAACTGCTATTTGTGGTTTCCTCCTCTATAGTACACCCATTAAAAGATAATATTAGAGCTATTGTAAAAAAAGATAATCTCATATTATTTACTTAACCACTCTTTAAAATACTCAATTTGCTCTATTGTTCTTTCTGTACTAGTTCCACCAAATGATGTTCTTGCATTCATAGAGTTTCTTAAATTTAGATACTCTACTATCTCTTGATTTATATTTAGTAGTTCAGGTGAAGCATCTCTTATCTCATCTATTGTAAGCTCACTCATATCTTTTTGAAGTTTATTTGCCATTGCAACTACATCTTTTGTAATATAATAAGCAGTTCTAAATGGCATATTTGCTTTTTGTACTAAATAATCAGCTAAATCTGTAGCACTTAAATGCCCAATCTTACAAGCATCTTCCATTTTATCTGTATTTATAATAAGTGTATCCATAACAGCAGTTATAATATCTAAACTAATCTCAATTGTTTTCACACTATCAAAAACTCCCTCTTTATCTTCTTGAGTATCTTTATTATAAGCTAATGGAAGCCCTTTCATAACTGTTAATAAACTTATTAAGTTTCCATATACTCTTCCTGTTTTACCCCTTAAAAGCTCTGGTACATCTGGATTTTTCTTTTGAGGCATAATAGAACTAGTAGTAGCATACTCATCACTCATTTTTACAAAACCAAACTCATAACTAGACCATAATATTAACTCTTCACTAAGTCTACTTATATGCATAACTGAAGTTGATATATTAAACAGTATCTCTAATGCAAAATCTCTATTACTACTAGTATCAAGTGCCGATATTGTAGGGTTATCAAAACCTAAAAGCTCCGATGTTTTAAATCTATCTATATTATGAGGAGTCCCTGCTAATGCAGCACTTCCTAGTGGACAATTATTATTTCTTTCATAACTACTTTGGAATCTCTCAAAATCTCTTTTAAACATATTTGCATAAGCAAGTAGATGATATCCAAAATTTATAGGTTGTGCATGTTGAAGATGTGTCATACCTGGTATTAAAGT
>Ga0193965_1000680_pt1 | contig 10177 bp, 8 predicted proteins | sample FB_8_MG_FD_140330 | JGI IMG/M metagenome (GOLD analysis project Ga0193965, IMG submission 140330) | Microbial mat bacterial communities from the Broadkill River, Lewes, Delaware, United States - FB_8_MG | ecosystem: Environmental > Aquatic > Freshwater > River > Microbial mats | place: USA... | reverse complement strand
TTGGTGTATTAACTTTCGTACGTGTTTACCGTGGTTCACTAGAAGCTGGTTCATTCGTTCACAACTCTACTAAAGATAAGAAAGAGAGAATTGGCCGTATCGTTAAGATGCATGCTATTAAACGTGAAGAAGTTAAAGAGATTTATGCAGGTGAGATCGGTGCCGTTGTTGGTCTTAAAGCTACAACTACTGGTGATACTTTATGTACTGGTGAAGAGAAAGTTGTTCTTGAGCGTATGGACTTCCCAGAGCCAGTTATCTCTGTTGCTGTTGAGCCAAAAACTAAAGCTGACCAAGAGAAAATGGGTCTTGCATTAGGTAAGCTTGCTGCAGAAGATCCATCATTTAGAGTTCATACAGATGAAGAGACTGGTCAGACTATTATCTCTGGTATGGGTGAGTTACACCTTGAGATTCTTGTAGATAGAATGAAACGTGAGTTTAAAGTTGAAGCTGAAGTTGGTGCTCCACAGGTATCTTACCGTGAGTCAATCAAACTTGAAGTTACTCAAGAGTATAAATATGCTAAACAATCAGGTGGTCGTGGACAATTTGGTCACGTATTCCTTACTGTTAAGCCAGGTGAAGCTGATACTGGATTTGTTTTCCACAACGAAATTAAAGGTGGAACTGTTCCAAAAGAGTATATTCCAGCTGTTCAAAAAGGTTGTGAGGAAGCTATGCAAAATGGTGTTCTTGCAGGTTATCCAATGGAAGACGTAGATGTTACTCTTTTTGATGGTTCATACCATGATGTTGACTCGAATGAGATGGCATTTAAACTTGCTGCATCAATGGGTTTCAAAGAAGCTTGTCGTAAAGCACAACCTTCAATCTTAGAGCCAATGATGAAAGTTGAAGTTGAAGTTCCTGAAGATTTCATGGGTGATGTTATCGGTGACCTTAACCGTCGTCGTGGTCAAGTTAATAACATGGGTGACCGTGCAGGTAACAAAATTGTTGATGCATTCGTTCCACTTTCAGAGATGTTTGGTTATTCAACTGACCTTCGTTCTGCAACACAAGGACGTGCTACATACGCTATGGAATTTGATCACTATGAAGAGGTTCCAAAAAATGTATCTGAAGAGATTCAGAAAAAGAGAAACGGTTAGTCTTAACCCTCTCTTTTGAACTTCCTTCTTGGAGGTTCAAATTCACTTTTAAGTAATCTTCTTTTAACCCTCTCTTTTTTTACTTTTTCATTTTATTTTTTAAATATGTAAACCCTTTAATAATCAATCTTACTACTACTATCATCAAATAGACACCTAAAGTCCAGTAAAATGGATGTAAGTAGTTTTCTCTAACTTTCATGAGTTCAAGTCTATCTAATGGCGTCGAGAGTAAATCTGGGTGTAGAATAAGTGCAAGCACAACTAATATAGCAATAAAATAAATCAATTCAGTTCTTAGTATTTTTATCATATAAAATTGTAGCATTCTAGTTTGATAAAATGTTAAAAATAAATGTCTAATGGATATATTATGAAGATTTTTTTGTTTTTATTCCCATTTATAATCTTCATACTCTGATGGTCTACCATTTAGTGTAAGATAGGGTTTATAATGTGTTTTATAAGAGAGAGAAGGGCAATCTTGTACATAGTATCCTAAATAAATCCATTTTTTTTGCTTCTCTTTTGCAAACTGAATTTGATTATATAAAGAAAATTTTCCTAAAGAGTATTTCTCATAATCAGGATCGTAGTAAAAATATATAGAGGATATACCATCATCTAGTATATCAATCAAGTCAACTGCTATAAGCTTATCATTATCAAAGTAAAGTACTTCATAGCCAAACTCATTATGACCACTTACAAAAGAGTTATGATAGTGTTCAAGGGTTGTTTTTTGATAATCCCATCCTTTTTTCTCTTTCATGTGAAGATGATATTTTTCAAAAAGCGCTATATGCTCATAAGTAAGTGATGGCGCTTGTATATAGTTATCTATAAAAGAAGCTTTTCTTATTACTCTTTTTTGAGATTTACTAAATTCAAAATTATCTACATCTATCTTAATACTTTGACATTCATTACAATCATTGCAGATAGGACGGAAATACATTTTACCAAATCTGCGAAATCCTCTTTCTATAAGCTCACTTACTGATGTAGAAGTTGCATTTTCAATAATCTTATAATGAGTAGTAGTATCCTTGCCTTGAAGATAAGAACATTTATCATTAAGGGAAAATTCTTTAAGTAGATTCATATTGTGATTTTGACATAATTTCTTTTAGATAAAGCAAAAAAAGAGAAATAAATGGAATTTTTTTATAAAAATAAAATAGTCATTATGAGAAGTTTGGGTGCATTAATGCTTATAATTGGTTTTGCAGTTCATTTTTGGGTTACACCAAAAGAGGGTGTTAGTGCAAATGATTTAGCAGCTGCGAACGTTGCTAGACTTGAAGCACAAGTATCTGGTAAAAGTAGTGGTAAAGCTGGACAAAAAAAAGAAAATACAATTTTAGAAGAGTATAAAAATACAAGAGCAAAACAGATACAATATCTTACAATAATCGCTATGATTTTTGGAGTAGGCTTTTTAGGTTATAGTTTTGTAAAAAAGCCTAGTGAAGATAATTAAAATAGTTGAAAATGGATCTCAACTATAAATTTGATATATTTAAGGGTTATTCCTTTTTTTCCATTTAAGTTTTGAGATAAGTATATAAAATAGTGGTATAAAAACAATAGCTAAAAATGTAGCTGCAATCATCCCTCCCATAACTCCTGTTCCAATAGAATGGCGACTTGCCGCTCCTGCACCACTGCTGATGGCTAAAGGGATAACACCTAATGTAAATGCAAGCGAGGTCATAAGAATTGGACGCAGACGAATCTTAGCAGCTTCAAGTACTGCATCAACAATTTTGAGCCCTTGCGCTTGTCTTTGCATTGCAAACTCAACAATCAAGATCGCATTTTTAGCGGCTAGACCAGCAAGTACTAAAAGTCCTATCTGAAAATAAATATCGTTTTGTGTACCTCTTAGGTAGGTGGCTAAAACTGCACCAAAGATTGCAAACGGTACAGCCATAACAACTGATATAGGCATTAACCATCTCTCATACTGTGCAGCTAAAATCAAATATAAAAAGACTATACCAAGCATAAATGCTAATGCTCCTGCACTAGAAATTTTTTTCTCTTGGTAAGAACTTCCCGTCCAGCTAATAGTGTAACCGGTTGGAAGCACTTCATCTGTTATCTCTTCAATCGCTTTGAGTGCATCTCCCGAACTATAACCATATGAAGCTTGTCCAGACACTTTAGCAGCATTAAAAAGGTTAAAGCGCTCTATAAGGTCAGCACCCACTTTCTGTTCTAATGAGATAAAAGAGCTAAGTGGAAACATCTCATCGTTTTTACCTCGAACAAATATCTGTTCTATATCACTTGGTGAGTTTCTAAATTCATTTTGTGCTTGCATATTTACAGTATATGTTCGCCCAAAAAGATTAAAATCATTTACATAGTACGAGCCAAAAGAGGCATTAAGTGTTTGGTATATCTCATTTAAAGCTACACCTTTTGCTTTTGCTTTTTCTATATCTACACTGACTTTGTATCTTGGTATATTGGCGTTAAGCGTAGTTCTAACAGCACTGAGTTCCTCACGCTGATTTGCTTTTTGGATAATCTCATTTACATACTTTTGTAGTGTTGCAATATCGCCACCACTCCTATCTTGAACATAAAGCTCAAAGCCACCTGAAAGACCCATACCACGAATTGGAGGAGGCACAACTCCAAAAGAGAAACCATCACTCGTAGCAAAAAGTTTTTTGTTTAAATCAGATGTTAATTTTAAAGCATGTTGTTCTGGACGTGTTCTTTGATCCCAATGTGTAAGTTTTACTATCGTCGCTGCAGCATGTGTTCTCAAAGATGAGCTTGTAAAGTCACGTCCAGCAAATTGTACAACATTTTTAACATTCTCCTCATCACTCGCTACAAGAGAGTAAATCTCTTTTGTTAACGCATCGGTTCTACCTAAAGAAGAAGCTGGAGGATTAAAACTAAAAACAAATATAGTCCCCTTATCTTCAGCAGGAACAAGACCGGTTTTTAAATCTTTAAACATATCATAAGTAACAAATATGAGTCCCCCGAAGAGTAAAAGACTCAAAAATGAATAACGAATTGTAAGCTGTACAGCTTTTGTATACCCCTTTGTAGCCCAATCAAAAAAGTTGTTAAATGCTCTAAAAAAAGCATTTGGCTTGTTGTGAGTTGGTTTTAAAAGTAGTGCACATAAAGCAGGTGTTAGTGTTAATGCAACAAAGCCTGATATTGCTAAAGATATCACAATGGTTACGGCAAACTGTTTATACATCTCACCACTTAAACCACCCAAAAAGGCAACTGGTATAAATACTGCAGAGAGTACAAGAACAATAGCTACAAGTGCACCAGAGACCTCTTTCATAGCTTGCATAGAAGCATCAAATGGGTTCATCCCCTCAGAGATATGGCGCTCAACATTTTCAATAACTATAATGGCGTCATCAACTACTATACCAATAGCTAAAACAAGTCCAAAAAGAGTTAAAAGATTGATACTAAAACCTAACATATACATCCCAGCAAACGCTCCAATAATAGAAACAGGTACAGCAAGAATAGGGATAAGTGTAGCTCTCCAGTTTTGTAAAAACAAAAAGATAATCAATATAACTAATATAAGCGCTTCGATGAAAGTTTTTATAACTTCATTAATAGAGACTTGAATAAAGTCAGTAATATCATAAGGGATTTTATACTTTATACCAGTATCAAAATTCTCACTAATACCTAGCATAGTATTACGAACACCTTGTGCTGTTTCAATAGCATTTGCTTCACTTTGTAAGAAAATTCCAATAGGTATAGCTGGGGCATTGTTAAGTTTGGTCTTCATATCGTAACTTTTTGAGCCTAATTCTACTGTTGCTACATCTTTTAGTTTAAGTGAACCTCCATCTTTATTTGAACGTACTATGATATTTGAGAACTCTAAAGGATCACTAAGTCTTGATGGCGTCTCAATAGTATAAGTAAACATTTCCTTGTTGGATATAGGTTCAGCTGCAATTTTACCTGCTGCATATTGCTCATTTTGCTCATTTATACTACTTACTAAATCACCCACTGTTAGAGAATATTTTTTAAGTTTTAATGGATCTATCCAAATACGAATAGCATAATCTTTTGAACCAAAAATCTGTACATCACCAACACCTTTTACTCGCTTTAGGTCATCCACAATATTCATCAATGCATAATTGGAAAGATAGGTAATATCACGACTTTTATCAGGTGAATTGATGATGACAACTTGGAGCATATCGGGTGAACGCTCATTCACACTTACACCTTGGCGTCTCACTTGTTCAGGGAGCTTTGAGAGTGCAGATTGAACTCTATTGTTTACATCTATTTTTGCAGCATCAGGGTCAGTTCCTATCTCAAAATAAACACTCACACTCAGAGCTCCGCTATCGGAAGATACAGAGTTCATATAAAGCATATTTTTAGCACCATTTATCGATTGCTCTAGTGGAGCTGCAACTGTTTTAGAGATAGTATCTGCACTCGCACCTGGATAAGATGTAGAGACAACTATTTGTGGTGGAGATACTCTTGGGTACTCAGATACAGGAAGAGAGAAAATAGCAATTGCACCTGCAAGTACTACAATAATCGATATAACCGAGGCAAAGACTGGCCTTTTAATAAAAAATGCAGAGAACATTTTAATCGCCACCTATGATACTGACTTTTGAGTTTGGTCTGAGTTTTGCAATATTACTCACTGCAATCTTTTCACCATCTTTTAAGCCATTAGAGATAATAGCATTGCCATCTTTAACGAATGCAAGTGTTATTTTTCTCATGCTCAGGCTTCCATCATCTTGTATAACATAAACAAGAAGAGCCTCTGGAGTCTTTACAAGTGCATTTTGTGGAATTACTGCTACATCTTTATAACTAAAACCATCAAGTTTTATCTCTACAAAAGAGCCTATTACAAGATTGTTACTTTTATTTTGAAATGTTGCACGAACTAGAAGTGTGTCTGTTTTTGCATCAAGTTTTGGAGCTATATAATCTACAACACCACTGTAAGTATCTCCATCCATAGTTAGAGATACTTTACTTCCAACCTTAATTTGTGAACGGTATGTAAGTACATCACTGTTTGGAAGAGAAAACTCTGCATATATAGGGTTAAGTGCTGTGATAGTAGTAAGCAGTGAATTAGGAGTAGATATATATGATCCCACATCGCTCTGGCTAATACCAATCTGACCACTAATAGGCGCTTTAATGGTAGTATAATTATATTCTATTTGAGCTTTTGAAAGTGCTGCTTTTGCCTTTTGTAATTCCGCTTTTGCATCATCTTTTTGGTATAAAAACGTATCGTATTGTTGTTCACTTATAGCATTATTCTTATAAAGGTATGCGCCTCTTATAAAGTCTTTGTTTATTTTATTGAAGTTAGCCTCTGCTTTTGTTTGCATAGCTTCTGCTGAATCAAGAGCTGCTTTGTATTCATTTTTTTGGATCTCATAAAGAGTTGAACCTTTTTTTACATAGCTTCCTTCAATAAAGTTCTCTTTTTCTAAGACGCCATTGATTCTAGCGACTACTGCTACCTCCTTAAAAGGTTTAATAATTGCTGAGTAAGTTTTTGAAAATGCGAGATCTTGAAGGCTTACATCATAAGCTTTGACTGGCATAGGTGGCATATGTTTTTTAGTTGCCTCAGCAGATTTTGAGTTATTCTCTTGTGAACACCCAACCAAAAGTAGTCCTAAGACTGCAAAAGATAAAATTATATTTTTCATTTTAAATACTCCTCAATTGTATGTCCACTGTAGTAAAGTAGCTCTGCTTTTTTAATTTCTAAATCATTCTTTGCTTTTTCATATACACGCTCGGCACCATATTTTTCGCTTAATGATTGAAGGTATGCAATATTGTCTATAGCTCCATTTTGATATTTGAGTTTTATAAGTTCAAAAGTTGAAGATGCTGCATCGAGTGTCGCTTTTGTAGCATCTATTTTTAGTTTTAAAATCTCTAACTCTTTTTGTGCTAGTCGGTAATCTACATCTGCTTTTTGTATTTGAAATTCTAAAGTTGATTTTTTACTAAGGTATCTGTATTGTTTTGATTGATAAGCCTCACTGATAGCTCCAAAATCAAAAACATTCCATGCAACATTTAAGGTAGCTATATTTTGATTTTCAACTAAAAATGTACTCTCTTTAGTTTTATCATCAAAATAGTAATCAGAATAGGTATAAGTGTTGTCAAAATAAAGTGTAGGAAGATTTTCACTTTTTGTTGTTTGTGCATCAGACATAAGTGCTTGTGCCTCTAGCTCAATTACTTTAATGTCCGGACGCATTTTTACTGTTTGTATCTCTTCAAGTGCTATAGATGATCCTGCTTCAATACTATCAATCTTTTGAGCAGTATAGTATTCTAATGTGTAAAGTACTCTTTGAACCTCAAGTTCAATCTCATTAAGAACTACTTTTTCAATTTTGATGCGTGAGTCAATTTTATCAACTTCATCACGAGTCGCTGAACCTGTTTTGTAATACATCTGAAGTCTTTGTAGTTCTGCTTCTAGCTGTTTTATTTGCTGCTCGGTTGCATCTTTATATGCCATAAATGAAAGATATTCGAAATAAAGACGAGTCACATCAAGTGAGATAGTATTTTTTATTGCTTCAAGATTTTCTTTACTTGCATCGACACTAAAAAGAAGTTTGTCATAAATTGCTCCTTTTTTTCCACCATCATAAAGTGTGTACTGTAAACTAGCACTTGCTTTTAAAGTGTTTCTCGCTAGGGCCGGAGTTTCTTTATATGCATTTAGATATGTTCCTGTAACATTTATAGTAGGAAGATATCCACTTTTTGTGCTTTCATAGTTTTTTTCTTCTGCTTTTACACTAAGACTAGCTGCTTGGATAACTCTATTTTTTTGAGAGACCTCTACAAGCTCCTCTAAAGTATATGAGTAGAGAAAAATGGGAAAGAAAAGTAGGGGAATTAAGCTCTTCAAGTATTTTCTCCTTATAAATTAAATTTTATAAGATAATATCTCAAAGAGTCTTAAAGAGAGTAGAGTGTCTTAGGCTCGATTATTTGCTATAAGTACACCTTCAATCATCTCATCGATATCTCCATCTAAAATCCCACTTACATTTGAGTAGGCTTCATTACTTCTAGTGTCTTTCACTTGTTGATATGGTTGCATAACATAAGAGCGAATCTGGTGTCCCCAACCAATTTCGCTTTTAGCGATTCCATCCTCTTTTGCTTTTTGTGCCTCAAGCTCTAGTTCATACAATCGCGACTTTAACATCTTCATAGCTGTAGCTTTGTTCTTATGTTGAGATCTATCATTTTGACATTGAACTACGACACCTGTTTCTATGTGAGTAAGTCTGATTGCTGATTCAGTTTTATTGACATGTTGACCACCAGCACCACTTGCACGGTATGTATCAACTCTTATATCTTTATCTTCAATGACTATATCAATATCATCATCAACTTCAGGTGAAACCATCACTGAGCTAAAAGAGGTATGGCGTTTTGCATTAGAGTCAAAAGGGGAGATACGAACAAGTCTATGGATTCCATTTTCAACTTTAAGATAACCATAGGCATTTTCCCCTTTTATGAGAATCGAAGCATCCTTGATTCCAGCTTCTTCCCCATTTTGATAATCAAGTACTTCTACACTAAAACCGCGTCTTTCAGCCCATCTTTTATACATTCGAAGAAGCATTTCAGCCCAGTCTTGTGACTCAGTTCCACCTGCACCTGGATGGATTGAGAGTATTGCATTGTTTGCATCAATTTCTCCACTAAGCAGTACCTCTATCTCCATATCTCTTATAAGAGTCTCTAAAGCAGTTGCATCATCAAAAAGTGATTGAATTGCCTCTTCATCATTTTCCTCTTTTGCCATCTCATAAAGCTCCTCTGCATCTGTAATGGCGTCAGAGGCTACTGAATATTTATCAAGTTTTCTTTGAAGCTGAGTTTTCTCTTTTTGGATTTTTGCAGCATTGGCTGCATCATTCCAAAACTCCTGATCATTTTCTAAATTCTCGATCTCTAATAATCTTGCTTTTATTTTTTCAGGTTCAACTACACCTGTAATGTTATTCATTTTGATTTTTGTATTTTTTAAAAGTTTTGTGTATTCGTAGTTATCCATATTTCATTCCAATATTGTATAATTGCGATTATATTAAATAGAGGCTTAAAATGAAGCTTATCTCTGATCCATTTGAACTAAAAGAGTATTTAAAACAGACAAGTCAAACTATAGGATTTGTTCCAACTATGGGTGCATTACATGAGGGGCATATCTCTTTGATAAAAAAAGCCAGAGCTGAAAATGAGTTAGTGGTTGTGTCTATATTTTTAAATCCTACACAGTTTCTAAAAGGGGAAGATTTAGACAAGTATCCTAAAAAAGATGATGCCGATAAAAAGATCTGCCAGATGAGTGGTGTTGATGTTTTATTTTTTCCAAGTGCAGAAAATATGTATGGTGATGATGAGGTCTCAATACTTGCTCCAAATGTGAGAGGATTTGTTCTTGAAGGCACTAGCCGACCAGGACATTTTAATGGCGTCTTAACTGTAGTGATGAAACTTCTAAATCTTGTAAATCCAACACATGCTTATTTTGGAAAAAAAGATGCACAACAATTAAATTTAATCACTTTGATGGTAAAACAACTTTTTATGGATGTGATTATAGTCCCAGTAGATACAAAAAGAGAGAGTGATGGATTAGCACTAAGTAGTAGAAATGCTTACTTGAGCAAAGAGGAGAGAAAAGAGGCTTTGAAAATTTCATCCTCTTTACGGCTGGCTTCGAATATGGTAAGTAAAAATTTGTTAGATACTCGTGAAATTAAACAACAGATGAGAGAACATTTAAGCCCTTTAGAGATATCTTATGTAGAGATACTTAATCGTGACTTTGAAGCTATTGAGAAGGTAGAACTCTCAAACACTGTAATTTTAGTAGAAGCAAAAGTAGGCTCTACAAGATTACTTGATAATATTTGGCTCTAATTTAGGGCTCAGATAACCATCCTCTATCATTATATCAATAGCCTTTTTAAAAACCGGAA
>Ga0193965_1000679_pt1 | contig 10183 bp, 5 predicted proteins | sample FB_8_MG_FD_140330 | JGI IMG/M metagenome (GOLD analysis project Ga0193965, IMG submission 140330) | Microbial mat bacterial communities from the Broadkill River, Lewes, Delaware, United States - FB_8_MG | ecosystem: Environmental > Aquatic > Freshwater > River > Microbial mats | place: USA... | reverse complement strand
TGGTCTATTCGACTGAAGAGATTAAAGTTAAGACTACAGAAGAGGCAAAGTTTGCTATAATAGATACTATTAAAGAGCTTCTTGTCTCACCACCTAGTTCATTCCCTAAGATTCTTGATATTATTGATATTGATGGTATCCGTATTAATTTTGAGCATGGATGGGGCTTGGTGAGAGCAAGTAACACAACTCCTGTCCTTGTAACGCGTTTTGAATCTACAGATAAAGAGTTGGTTAAACTCTATGAAGAGCAGATAACTCTTTTGATAGAAGAGGCAAAAAGTAAGCTAAAATAACTATGCTATAATATCCCATACTACTTTTAAGGAGATGGGATGTTGTTTCGTTTTGTACTATTTTTTTTGATAGGTGTAAACTCTCTGTATAGTTTAGAGATGTATAGTAATTTAAAGACTCTACAGATAGTTGCAAAGAGTGATATATTTGATAGTAGTACTCGCTACACACATAAACCTCTTCTCTCTTGTAACCCCTCTCTAGGAGAGGCTCTCTATCGGTATGACTCTCCTCGTCATATAACAGTTTTTCCTGAAAAATCTTTGAGTGCCTCTACAGAGTATAGGTGCCAGTTTGAGCAAACTCTTCTAAAGAACTCTGATGAAAATAGCTCTCTATCTTTGACAACAAAGCCTCTAAAACTTTTGGATTATCATTATATTCCACAAGAGAAACTACTAAAAATAGTCTTTAATGATACTATAGATATAGAACAAGCCAAAGAGCATATAGACCTCTATAAGATAAAGACTCTAGCCAAAACAAAACTTCAATACCAACTCTCTACACAAAACAAAAAAATGCTACTACTTAAGATTACAGAAGATATTGGTCATAAGTTAGAACTTCATATTGCACCAACACTCAAAACCTTGGCAGATAAAACTTTGGGAGAAGAGATAGTACAAGAGATCTATAATGCCAAAGAGGAGAGAGAGCAAGATATTACTCTAAGCTCTGATTACTCTAAGATGGTTTTTCAAAATACTCCTACTGTAATAGCAAATGATGATGGAAGTTTTACCATACGCCTCTTTTTTGATAACACTTTTAATACAAAACCTTTGCGAGAGTTTATCACTATAGAGGGTATAGACTCCTTTAAAATTCAAAAAGATATTTACCTTGATTATCACAAACGCAAAAATCTAGCACATAATAGCTACTATGCCGTGGATATAACAAGTGATAAGTTTGAGCCAAATACCAATTATAAACTCACTCTCAAAAAAGGTCTTACAAACTATAATAGACAACTCAAGGAGGATACGCTCTTTACTATTGCTACAGGAGACCGTAAGAGTGGGGTGGTGTTTGATAGTGATAAACCCTATATATCTAGTTTGGGAGAGTTGGGGTTTTCTACTATTAATGTCCCAAAAGCAACGCTTATAGTAGAGAAAATTACCCATGATAACTACCGTTATTTTATAAACTATCACAATGGAAAGCTCAAAGATAGTAGTAAATTTACACAAGAGATACTCTCTAAGGAGATTACACTTGATAATCCACGCAACAAGATGCAAAAACAGAAAATTATTCTTAAAGAGTTAACGGCTAAGAGTGCGTCAGGTGTCTATCGTATTACTTTGCACTATACATCAAGAGATAGTATGGGAGAAGAGCATAGCTATCACGCCTCTAAAGTGATGTTTGTAAGTGATATAGGAGTCTCTGCAAACCTCTCACAAGACCAAGCTTTTGTATCGCTTTTGAGATTGAGTGATAGCTCACCTATAGAGAATGCTCTTGTAGAACTCTACTCTAGCAATAATAGACTTATAGCAACAACCCGCTCTAACAAAGATGGTATAGCTACTATAGAGAAAAAGAGTCTTTTAGATAAAAACCTCAAAGCTATTATCGCCTCTACTAGCACCGATAAGAGCTTTTTGGTACTTAATACGCCTCTTATGAGTATACCTGCTAAACACCCTAGTAGATACCGTGCCTTTGTCTATCCCCAAAGTAAGATTATTAGACCAGCAGGAGAGATACGGGCGATGATTACTCTTAAAGATAGAGAGTTTATCTCTGCTAATGCTATTCCTCTTAAGATACAGCTCTCTAGGCTCTATGAGAAAGCTCTTCTTGATGAGGTCTACACTACAGATGCGTTAGGGGTGATAGATTTCTCTTACAAAATGTCACACGAGGATAAAACAGGACTCTATGAACTCAAAGTACTCTTGGGCGATAAGGTTATTGGCAAAGAGAAGATAAGTGTAGAGGCATTTTTGCCACCCAAGATAGAGAACAAAATTACCATAGACAAACCCTACTATAAAACTCCAGAACTTATCCATCTCTCTGTAGTCTCTTCGTATCTTTTTGGGGCTCCAAGTGCAACGCTCAAAGGCAAAATTACCTATAGTGCTATGGCAAAAGAGTACTCAAATGCAGAGTTTAAAGGGTATAGCTTTAGCAATCAGCTTTTGGCAAAAAGTAATAATAAACTCTACATAGATAATTCAGAAAATATTGTATTAGACAAAGAGGGCAAAGCCCATCTAAGCCTTGCAACCAAAGTAGACCAGCAAGTCCCCTCTATACTTGAAGTGACTCTAGGAGCTACTATTATGGATGATACACAGCCAGTGGCTACATACAAAAGCTTTCTCCTCTACCCTTATGACTCTTTGGTGGGTATAAAAACTTTTAAAAAATCATTCCAAACAGGAGAGGAGATTCGAGCTAAAGCTCTCTTGATTGAGCCTTTGAGTGCCAAGGTTATAGATGGGACACTGAGTGTTATAGTTAAAAAAAGAAGTTGGCACTATAGCTACACCCAAGGACACTATAACTGGGAGAGTGAAATAGAGGTAGTCGATAGATTTTTGGTAGAGGCAAATAGAGAGTTTACTTATAGAGTAGAAGAGAATGGAGAGTATATTATAGAGGTGCATGATAGACTTGGTGGACACAGTGCAACCACCTCTATAGATGTGAGTGGATGGGGATATAGTAATATCTCCCCCTCTACAAATCTCAAAAAAGTCCATATCTCCTTTGAAGATAGACTCTATAACAAAGGGGATATACTTAAAGTCTCTCTAAAATCTCCTATTATCAAAGGGCATATTCTTGTTACATTAGAAGGAGAGAAGGTCTACTGGTACAAGAGTATAACCCTAGAGAAAGGGAGTGCAACTGTAGATATACCTTTGGATGTAGATTTGGGGCGAGGGCTCTATATCCATGCTACAGCTATACGCAACACAGATACCCCCTCGACACTTATCCCCTTTAGGGCTACAGGCTACAAATTTATCAAGCCAGATAGAAGAGAGCATTTTATTAAGATAGGGTTAGAGTATAACCAGACTACCCCCTCCAAACTCACAACCCCTCTTTATATTACAACCGATAGAGAGTCTGCACTGCTTGTCTCTGTGGTCGATCAGGGTATTCTCAATATCAAAGAGCAGAAGCCACCCAAAATATTTGACTACTTTAACCAAAAAGCTCTCCAGAAAATACTCTATTATGATATCTATGACAAAGTTATGCAGTATCTAACAACAGGGACTATTCTCTCTTTTGGGTCAGATATGAATAATAATAAACGCAAAAAACATCTGCCACCAGATAATAGCGATAGAGTCAAACCCTTTATGCTCTGGTCTAATATTATATATACCAAAGATAAAAAAGCATCTTTTGAGATGAAGATACCAGAGTTCAACGGCAAAGCGACTATAGTTGTGGTAGCTCTTGATAACCGCTCTATAGGGGTACAAAGTGATACTATTGTGGTCAAAGATGATATTATGATAAAACCCTCCTATCCTAGGTTTATCTTGGTAGGCGATAGAGTTGAAGTACCTATTAGAGTCTTTAATAGCACCAAAAAGCCTCAAACTATAGAGCTTAGCAAGAGTATCCCCTCTCATCTCTCTTTAGATTTTGATGCTAAGAGTATAACTATACCTGCTCATAGCTCTGTAGTGATTCCTGCACAGCTCCAAGCTACAGCCATAGGCAAAGGGAGAATAACTCTTCAGACCAAACTTAATAATCAAACCTTTAGCAAATCGGTAACACTTCTAGCTATGAGTCCTTATGCCTTGCAGACAAAAACCTATCAAAGTGCCACTGTAGAGCCTCTGCATATAGAGATACCAAGCCAATTTAAAGGGGCAAAAGCTCTAGTGAGTCTCTCGGATAATCTATTAGGGCAACTCTATGGGGATTTAAAGTATTTGGTAGGCTACCCTTATGGGTGTGCAGAGCAGACAAGTTCCAAAATATCTGCTATGGTCTATGCCAAGCCATTTATGAGAGAGGATAGGCTTTTGGCTGATAGTGATCATTTTATTAATGAAGGTATCAAAAAACTCTCGAACCAACAGAATGGATATGGAGAGTTTGCCTACTGGGAGCCTGATGGGTATGTGAGTGCCTATGCCTCTTTGTATGCGTCACAAACACTCTTAGACCTCAACGCTTCAGGCTACTTTTTGGACAAAGAGGTCAAAGAGAGAATCTTTAAAGCTCTTAAAAATATAGTAAAAAAGAGAGCCAATCTCACAGCAAAATATAGTGACCATTTGCGTCTCTATGCAGGGTATATTCTCTCTTCTTATAACAAATTAGAGAGTAGTAGTGCTAATATGCTCTATGATAAAGGGGTATATAAAAACTATTATCTCTCATACTATTATATGAGTGTTATCTTCCAAAATATGGGAAAAACCCAACTAGCCAAGAGTCTCCTTGATACGGCTGATATGTTAGATTATAGGAGTTCTATATCCTTCTTATCAAGAGGTGCAAATACATTTTTGATACTCTATTTGAAGTCTCACTATTTTCATCAAAAGAGTATAGATTTTGATACACTACAACAGCAGATAAAGAGACTCTACTCAACGCATAGTAAGGCTTTGGCATTTAAGGCTTTGAGTAGCTATTTTGGTGGAAGTACCAAAAAAGATATGCGTGTGGCTTTGGAGTTGAATGGGGATAGAGAGATATATCAAAAGAGAGTTTCATTTATTAAGAAGATAACAGACAACCATATTCTTATAGAGCCACTCTCTGGGGTAGTAAACTATACGGTAGAACTCTTTAAGCATCTTCCCTATCCGCTTAAAAATAGTCTAAATAGTACCAAAAAGTTAACTATTCAACGAGAGTTTATAGATGTAAAAGGCAATAGAGTAGACCTAAAAAATATAGAACAAGGCAGTAGAATCTATAGCAAAATCACTGTAGGCAATAGGGACTCACTAGAGAATATTGTCCTTAGTCAAAGAGTACCAGCGTGCTTGGATATTGTTAATAGTCGTATAGATACGCATAAAAACGAGAAATTTAAAGATAAAAATTTTGACCTAGACTATAAAGATATACGAGATGATAGAGTGTTATACTTCTTTGGAGTAAAAAAAGCAGACAATCAGACTACTATCTACACCCCACTTATTGCCACAACCCTAGGAGAGTGCCATCTTCCTGCTGTAACTATTGAAGCTATGTATGATAGCCGTATTAATGATTATGCAAAACAGAGACATACTATAGTAGTAAAGTCCAAAGAGAAGATAGTGCATACAAAAGAGCTTGAAAATAAAGAGAGAGTAAAAGCACTTGTACGAGAGTACTATCTGCTAGAAGAGAGCAATGCAGACCCCAAAGAGTTTTTGAAATATTTTCATTTTCCTCTTCAAAGATTTTTTAATAAAAGTGATGTAATAAAGAGTGATATACTCCAAAATAGAGAGAGAAGTAATAGAGATTGGATAAAAAAGAGATATAATATCAGCGATATAACAGTAGTGAGTGATGCACAGCAACACTATAAGGTAAAAATAGTTTTTGCTTACTTGTTAGATAATAGTAAAAAAGTCTTAGAGGGTGTGAGTCAACATCTATTGAGTATATCGTATCGTGATGGTAAGTTTGCTATAGATGAGGTCTCTCTAGCAAGGTAAATTAAGTTTAGGAGTAGAGTATATGCGTGTAGATAAGTGGCTAAGTGCCGTCAATGTAGTAAAAAGAAGAACCATAGCATCTGATATGGTAAAGAGTGGTGTTGTTTGTGTTAATGGTATGAGAGCAAAAGCATCTAAAAATGTGGCAATAGGAGACAAGATTACTATCACCTATCTTAAGGGGGATAAAAACTTTGAAGTGCTTCAAATCCCAACCACAAAAACAATTCCAAAAAGCAAAAAAGAGGAGTTTGTAAAGGAGCTATGATGAGAACCAAACAGAAATTTCAAGAGCTATTTGATAATAAACTGACTACTGAAGAGGCACGGCAATTTTTAATAGACCTCTATACCAAAGGGGAGAGTGCAGAAGATATTGCTACAGCAGCATCGGTGATGCGAGAACACTCTGTTAAACTCCCTATCTCTGATATACTACAAGAGCAATCCATAGATGTAGTAGGAACAGGTGGCGATAAGAGTGGAAGCTTCAATATCTCCTCTACCGTCTCACTGCTTTTAGCCTCGATGGGGTCAGTAGTAGCCAAACATGGCAATAGAAGCATCACAAGTAACTCAGGCTCAGCAGATTTATTAGAATCATTAGATATTAATCTTAACCTCTCTCCTGCCAATCAGGTTAAGATGCTAGAGGAGACGGGGTTTTGTTTTATCTTTGCTATGAATCATCACCCTGCTATGAAACATATTATGCCTATTCGTAGATCTATAGAGCATAGAACTATCTTTAATCTCTTAGGACCTTTGACCAATCCAGCAGGAGCCAAGAAGTATCTTTTGGGAGTCTTTGACCCAGAGTATATTCAGGTGATGGCAGAGGCGTTAGTAGAGCTTGGGACTTCACGCGCACATGTAGTCAGTAGTAATGATGGTATGGATGAAATTTCTATTGCGACAACGACACCTTTTGCCTATGTAGAGTCAGGGCATATATCACAAGGGATTATAGACCCTGAGGTATATGGCTACAAATTAGCACCCAAAGAGGCTATCTTAGGGGGTGATGCCAAAGAGAATGCCAAGATAACACGCGACATATTCACAGGTAGAGAACAAGGAGCCAAAAGAGATATAGTGCTTATCAACGCCTCTTTTGCACTCTTTACAGATGGCAAAGCTCGTGACCTCAAAGAGGCCAAAGAGATGGCAAGTATGGCACTTGATAGTGGCAAAGCTATGGAGCATTTGGCTCTTATCTCTGATATATCTAATAAGCTCTAATCTATGTCTTCCTATACCATAAGAGCCTCCTTGGATGGATTAGAAGAGATTACAGACTACCTAGCTAAACATATTAGCTCTGATACTATTATATTTCTTAGTGGAGATTTAGCATCAGGCAAGACAACGCTCTGCTCGGCTATAGCTAAAGATAGAGGAGTTGAGGGGGTGACCTCTCCTACTTTCTCTTTGCAACAGTGTTATAGTGAAGATCTTTACCATTATGATTTGTATCGTATTAGCAATGAGGAGTTTTTTGAGATGGGTCTGCATGAAGAGCTAGATAAATCAGGATGGCACCTTATAGAGTGGGCAGATACAAAGCTTCAATCGTTTTTAACTAACGCTGGGTATAATACTGCTTCGATTATTATTGAAAATCATGGTAATCAAAGAGATTATCTTATAGAGGTTTAGATGCACACACTAGAAGCGTTCAATTTATCTAAAATCATTAAAAAGACACAAATAGTTCATGATATTTCACTCCAACTCAAAAGCAAAGAGATTGTAGGACTTTTGGGTCCTAATGGAGCAGGGAAAACAACATGTTTTTATATGGTTTGTGGATTAACTGATGCTACTGGTGGAAGAGTTTTGATTGATGGAGAGAATATAACCCATCTTCCTCTAAGCTCTCGTGCCAAAAAAGGGATAGGGTATCTTCCTCAGGAGTCGAGTATCTTTAAAGACCTCACAGTAGAGCAAAACCTACGCATAGCAGCAGAGGCGATTGGTATCAAGTATAAAGAGATAAAACCTAGGATAGAGAGACTTTTGGAGATTTTTAATATTACTCCTATTCGAGACCGTTTGGGGATTCGCCTAAGTGGTGGAGAGAGAAGACGCGTAGAGATAGCTAGAGCCTTGGTTGGAGAGCCAAAATTTTTGTTGCTAGATGAGCCTTTTGCAGGTATTGACCCTATTGCTGTGATTGATATTCAAAATATTATTCGTCAATTAGTAGATTTGGATATGGGTATTCTTATTACAGACCATAATGTTCGTGAGACACTTGATATTTGTGACCGTGGCTATGTAATGCGTGATGGAGAGATGTTAGCAGAGGGTAGCAGTGAGAGTATAGCCCAAGACAAGAATGTACGAAAATATTATTTAGGAGAGAATTTCTCATTTTAGTCCCTATCGCTTAACTGGATAAAGCAGTGCCCTCCTAAGGCGTAGCTAGAGGTTCGAGTCCTCTTGGGGATACCATTCAACTCTTTTAACGACTTCTAGTTAGAGATAAACCTTATTGATATAAGCACATCATTACAAAAAAAAGATAAAATAAGATAAATATATTAAACTCTTAAACTCTAATCTAACAAGGTATTTTTTATGCATATAATAAAAACATTCATCTTTTTCTCTGTGGCTTCTACGCTTCTTTTTGCCTCTTCTTCTTCGTTGGAGACACGAAAACCTATTGATTTCTCTATGACTATTAGTGGTGGGGTGAGCCTAGGTGCGTATCAGTCTGGATATAATTGGGCGCTTATTAGAATGCTCTCGGAGATGAAAGAGAGTAGTTCTATCCTCAATCCAACACTTCGTTCAATATCAGGGGCATCAGCGGGGTCTATTAATGCTCTTTTGGCTTCTGTTTATTGGTGTCAAAAACCATCTATAAACTTAAAAAATAGTGTTGATGATAATCTATTTTTTGAAACTTGGGTTAATCTTGGGATAGAAGACCTTACAATAGAGGGGCAAGACCCCAACAATAAAAGTACACTCTTTAGTAGAAGAGAACTCTATAAAAAAGCCGACCAACTTATGGAGCATATGTCTAAGCCTATCTATAAGAAAGGGTGTGAAGTTCCTATTGGTTTCTCTGTCACAAAAGCCAAACCAATTATAGAGGAGTTTCAAGGTATCAAGATTAGAAATCAACACTTCTCTGTCCCTTTCACACTCAAAGAGTCAAATGGAAGATTAAGAGTATCCAATAAACAGATGCCTCCTAGTACAGATTTTTTTATCTCTATTCCAAATATAGAGAAAGATTACAAAAAAATCACTGATGTTCTCTTTGCATCTTCTGCTTTTCCTGGGGCATTTGAACAGGTAAAACTAGATTATAAGTACAAAAATGAACTCCGCTCTAGCTATTTCATAGATGGTGGTGCGTATGATAATATTCCTCTGCAACTTGCTACAGAACTCAATACTAAAGCACAATTTTTTGTTTTTATGGATCCTAGTAATATGCGAAAAGAGAAAGCCTTGACACAAGAAGAGGAGAATGAAGAGGTGCCTATAGGGTTTTTGACCTCTAGTGCCTCTCCTTTGAGTAGTGCTGTTGAGATTTTTCAACAGATGAAACTCTATCAAGCTATTAATAAATATTTTAAAAACTCTGACCTTCAATTGGTATTATCTTCTCGTTATCACCCTTTAACAGCTGGATTTTTGGAGCATTTTGGGGCTTTTATGGATAGAAACTTTCGTCTGTATGATTATCATGTAGGTGTCTATGATGCTATTTTTCATTTAGCCACTGTACTCAAAAAACAGTCTATTTATTCTGATAAATCTCAAATAGAGCTTATGAATTTGCTTATGAAATATCTTAAAATTGACAAAAACAAAGAAGCACTTAGTGCATATAATCTATTTTTAGCCACAGAGTTTCAACACAAAAAACCTCTTACAAATAACCGCTATGGGGCTATTTATAATGCTTTTAATATGAGTGTCCAAGACTCCAAGAGATATAGCAACAAGAATTTTGAGCTTTTTCTTGGTAAGTTAGACCTCAAATATTTACCACACAAAAAGAAATCATTTCTCTACTATGCAACAAAAAACCCACAACATTGGTATAAACGACCTATGCGTTATATAGTCAATCGCATTACAACACTAGAGAATGATAGAGCAGGGGTGCATTCTGAACACCAACCTATGGCTACAGCTATGAATTTTGCTGCATGGGCAGGAGAGGGCTTTATTCATGATAGGGAAGGGTGGGAGTTTTT
>Ga0193965_1000678_pt1 | contig 10197 bp, 11 predicted proteins | sample FB_8_MG_FD_140330 | JGI IMG/M metagenome (GOLD analysis project Ga0193965, IMG submission 140330) | Microbial mat bacterial communities from the Broadkill River, Lewes, Delaware, United States - FB_8_MG | ecosystem: Environmental > Aquatic > Freshwater > River > Microbial mats | place: USA... | reverse complement strand
CGTTGTGGATGCAAATGTAACAGCTTATGCTAAAGGAAGTTCAGTGCCATTAGCAGAGTTTAATGCAACTTGTGCGAATGATGTTAGTGTTGAATTTGGATTCATAACTGATGGAAATACTAGTATTGATATGAACTATACAACAAGTACTTTCTTTGAAGATAATATTAGTACTACTAAAAACAATACTCTTGCAGATATTAACCAAACTGTAATAGTTCGAAAAGAAAATTTTGTCACTGGAATAGGAAAAACTACCATGAACTTAAATGTTGCTAGAGACTACTCAAAACCTCTCAATCCTTTTTATATAGGTGGATTGACTGCTCATATTATTCCTACAAATTTAGCTAAAGATGAACATGATGATACTTCAATAAATGACAAAAACATCACCCTTTATTTTGGAAGAATCAAAACAACAGATATTACAACAACAAAAAATGATGCAAATCATACTGTTGAGATAGAGGTTTATAAAGATTCAAGTTCAACTTATACAAATACAAATCTTACACAAAATTCTCTCAATTGGTATAAGAATCTTAATCATACAAGTGATAGTTTTGGACAAGTTTACGACATAAATACAACATTATCACCCTCACCTGTTTCTAATATTACTTACCCAAATGGTGAAATCGCATTTGATATAAATAATGCAGTTGCTGGTCGCTACACAATGCACCTCAACATAGACCCATGGCTTTGGTATGCACTTGATGGGTTTGGTGGTGATTATAACAGTAGTACCAGCTCAGGCTGTGCTAATCACCCATGTTTTACTTATGTACTAAAAAATGAAGATAATAGTAGTAAAAGTATATCTTCTGGTGATTTTAGTGGTGGTGATGTAAATATAGAAAATAGAGGTGATTACACTAAAAAAGGTGTGAAGGTGTTTAGGTAATGCGTAACGGATTAACCCTCATCGAGCTTATATTTTCTATGGTGATTATCTCCATAGTATTTAGTATAGTTCCTAAAATTATTTTTGCTTCAAACAAATCTATCCAAACAAGTGTAAAAGAGGATGCTATTTTTAACGCTTACACAATGCTGGGTTCTATAGTTAAACTTGATTGGGATGAAAATACAAATGTTCATGGTGAGATTCTTAAAACTGATTTAAATCAAGGTACAGTAAATGACTGTAACGAAACGAGAATTGGTGGTTTTATTGGTTCTAGGAACTGTAAAGATGGTAATGATTCTGCTAGTCCAATCGCCCAAGAGGATTGGAACGATATAGACGACTACCACAGCTATGAAAACAACCTTAGTAAATATAAACTTAATGTAAATGTAGCCTATGTAGATTCTAACTATAATGCAACAGCAGGAACAAGTGAACTAAAAGAGATAAATGTAACAGTAGAATCTAACAGTGCAAAAACAGCAGGCTTCAAATCAAGCTTTTTCTACCACTCAGCAAACTTAGGTTTGATTCAAATCAAAAAAGAGATATGGCAATGAGAAAAGGTTTTACACTTATAGAGATGATATTTGTGATTGTTATCTCCTCAGCTTTAGCCCTTGGTACTTTTAAAGCTATTCAAGCACTCTATGTTAGAAGTACTAAAGCACAAGCTATCACACAACTCTCACTGCGTTCGCAAATAGTACTTGACCAAATCAGCCTTATGCTTTATAACAGAATCCCAAATAGTGTAATTGGATATAACATAACAGATGGCTCTTGTGAGCCTATTTCAGAATTAACAGATAATGATAAAACTATCTTAGAATGGCTAGGAAGTATGGATGATGAGCTACTAGCAGGAGATTATGATGGGTTTGTAGATATGGGTGCTAGTAACAGAGATACTGATATTTTAGCAACTCCATATATGAAAAGTGATTTTGATGATACTGATGTGAACTTAGTATTTGCAGGCTCTTTTGATGAGGGAACCGAAGAATCTACAAAAGCGTGTAGTGGTGCTTTTGGATGGCATGGTAATACTCATACATTGGCTTACTCTATTAATATTACAGATGAAAATAAAACACGGTTAACTGATTTAGAAGCTGACCAACCCCAATATATCTACGAAAAATACTATCTCACAAAAACTGCTTATGCCATAGCTCGTGGGGAAGATTTGGTACTAAACAATGTTGAAAATGAGTGTAATTATGATACATCAAAACTAAAAGATTTTGATACAACTCTTTTTCTTTTTTATGATTATCAACCATTTTTGGGTGAAACATTTTGTGGTGATTCACAGGGAACAAGATCAGGAAAAGTAAGTGTTTTAGCCCAAGATATTTCTGCCTTTGAAGCCCAATATATCAACGAAACAATAAGAATCAACCTAGATTCTAACCGTTCGATTCGTGGCTCACAAAATGATGTCCATATCTCCAAACAAAAGGCTGTTTTCTAATGAGAAAAGGTATAGGTTTAATTCAAGCTATTATGATAATTCTTATAGTGAGTGGGATGATGATAATGGTACTAAAATACGCTTCTATCTCAGCTAGACATATCTCAGATACTTATGTAAAAGAGCAAACTGCCCTCTTTTTAGATAGTGCGATTGAGCAAGCATTATTAGAAATATCTTTGTATAAAAGAACTAATAATAACTGTTTATCAAGTAATATGATGCCCTATTCTCCATCTAGCATAACAAAAAAAGGTATTACTTATAGTGCAACTGTGACAGTAAAAAAATATTATTTGCTAGACCCTAGTGATGATTTAGATTATTGTACTGGCTCTGGAAATCCTTTACAAGATATTGGGGTTGGAATTGCCGAATCCACCAGCAACAGCCACGGAATGGCACTTTTTGAAGTGGAAGCAAAAGCTACTAAAACTGATGGAACAGTGGTGAGTAGAATCTTAAAAAGGACATTACAACAGCCATGAGAAAAGCATTTACACTTATTGAACTTATTTTTGTTTTGGTTATTATTGGGGTGATGGCTGGTGTGGGATTTTCATCTTTTAAACCCAAACACCTCATCAACGATGTTAATTTTATACAAGCAAAAATTGTAGAAGCACAGTTTATGGGATTAGGGTATCAGCATATTGATTTTGATGGAAATGGTGGCGATTATAATTCTACAAATGGGTGTATAAACATAACAAAAGATTCTCTTGAAGAAAATGCAACACAAAAGAATCAACTAAACTATAAACTTCATGTAACTATAGTCAAAGAACAAGGTGATGGTACAGACAATACAATCTGCTTCGATGCAAAAGGGAGACCCCATCATACAGATTTTACAACTGCAAATCTTCTCACTCAACAAACAGTTTTTTCTTTTACTTATGATGAACAAGAGAGAAATATAACAATAGAACCCATCACTGGTTATACAATAATTAGCTACTAGTTATATGGACTAGTTTTTGCTACTAATCTCTAAAAACAAGAGTAATAGATGACAACAGAAGAGATTCTTTTTATAATTGATGAAAATCAACAGCTGCTATTTAATGGTACAGAATTTCATCCACTTGAAGATAAAAAAACAAAAAATTATTTTAGTGCATCAACTATTACACAATCAGAACTAAAAATACACGGTTTTAAAATTTCACAATCTGCATCTGATGAAAAAATAGAGATTCAATCAGAGATGAAGATGTTTGAAGAGGCTAACCTCAACCCTGAAATAGATTATAAAATAGCAGCACTCAAAATACCACTAGAAGATGATGATGATAATTATATAGAGAGTTATGCAGTTGAGATCTCCTCACTTGAACAACAATTTAGTTCAATCGCTAAAAACAACAAACAAATTGATGCTATTTTTCCACCATCTCTGAGTTATAGTGCACTGTATAGTTTTGAGCTTTTAGAGAAAAAAAATGACCTTTTTATCCATTTTGGAGATGATGAATCTTACGCTGTAATTTTTAAAAGTGGTCAATATATCTCTACAAGAATCCTCCCATCAATCAACGAAATAGCAAATAAAGTTGGCGTTGATATAACTAAAATGAAAGAGATTCTCTCAACCAAAGGTGTCGATAACTCCCTATTTACCCCTGAAGAGTTTTTACATATGGGAAATACTGAGGATGAACTCTCTAAAATTGTTGAGAGAATCTCCCATACAATAGGGCACAAAAGAGGTATATTTAAACTCAATAGTATAGATAGAATCTACCTAGATTTTGAGGGTTCAGATATACCTGCTTTTCTCAATTTATTTGATAATTTTGGGTATGAGAGTGCTACAAAACAAACACTTGATATTTTTGAAAATGTAGAAGTGGGGATGAAGCATTATGCGCTCAACGCACTCTATGCACTTGCTAAAATTCAAGAAAAAGACACCCTACTCAACCTTAGTATTTTTGAGAGAAAACCATCATTTATACAAAGTCATGTTGGTCAATTCTCCATTGTGATGTTAGTAGCGACTCTTTTAGCAGCTATCTATCCCGTCTATGCAATGCTAGATGTAGAAAAGCTAAGCAATCAAGAAAACAAGCTAAATAATGATGTAAAAAAGATGAATAAAGTTACATTAAAACTACAAGTAAAACTCAAAAATCTAAGAAAAGAGAGAGAAGAGCTTAAAAAAAATCTCTCAGATTCTCTTTTAAAAATCAATACTTATAGCCATACAGCAGATGCATTGCTAGACTTTGACAAAGAAGCACTTTCTCGTCATAAGATGATGAAAGATATAAATCTTGCAATGAGAAAATTCTCTTTATCTTCACAATCTATGGAGTTTGATGAGAGTAAAACCATAATGGTGCAAATTATCTCAAACTATAATAAAAGAGACAATATATCTCAATTTATAAAAGAGTTGTTAAGTAAAGGCTACTCCCATGTTCGGACAAAAAAAGTGCAAAAGACTGAAAACTATTATGAAAGTTTTGTGGAGATTCACAGATGAATGAACAATTAGAAGATTTAGAAAATCAATTAGCAGAACTTCCTCTTGTACAAAGGATAGGTCTTTATCTCACAATTATTATCTCCTTTATTGTAGCATCTTGGTATCTTTTTGGAGAGAATCTCTACAATGAGGTACAAACAAAAAAGAACTCCATCACTTCCCTTGAGAGTAAACTGCAAAAAAACAGCATGAAATCTTTGGAAAAAATGATAAAAAGTGCAAAAAAAGAGATTTTAGTTTTACAAGAAGATATAACAAATACTCGGTACAAAGATAAGTTTATACAAACAAAACTAGAATCTTTAGGGTTTATTATCTTTGATGAAGTGGGAATCGCACAAATCCTTGATGATATTTTAAAAAATTCTTTAAAAAATAATATAGATATAGATGTGTTGAGTTCACAAGCTATCAATAAAAAGGGGCAAAATCGTATTGTTGAGAAAGAATCAATAAATATCATTGGCTCGGGTAGTTTTAAAAATATTATCGCTCTTATTCAGTATATAGATTCTCTTCACGCACTTTTAAAAATCAAAAAAATATCTATAGGTTTAGATGAAAATAAAACAATATTTGAATTAAGTATTTCACATTATGGAGTTGAGCTATGAGTAGATTTGTATTCATCACTTTTTTTCTACCACTATTAGGTTTTAGCTCTGAAATTGATGTAAAAAAAATAGTAAAAAAAATAGAGATGCTCCAACATAATAAAAACATCTCTTCTAAGATTCATTACAATGTTTATGACCCATTTGCAACAGCAAAACCTATCTTAAAACAGAAAAACAACACCCCTATAAAATTACATAAAGACAGTTCAATTACAATTGAAACAATTTTAAATAATAAAGTACTAATTGCTGGTAAATGGCTAAGTGTAGGGGATAAAATCAATGGTGCTACAATAAAGAGTATTAACAAAAATAATATTATAATTTACAAAAACAATAGATGGATAAAAGTATCTTTTAAAAGAAAAAAGGATATTATAAATATAAAAAGAGGGTAGCGTCATCTTGCGAATTTTATTCCTACTTATTATCACTTTTAACCTGCTATTCTCCCAAGATAACTGTCGCGACGATTTATTTTCATTTAATATAACACAGAGCAATAACAATGTTAAAATTTTAGACATCATAGAAAATTTAGCTTATGAGTGTAAATTTTCTGTAAAAATCAACGATAAACAAACAAAAAAACTCTTAAAAAACAAATTTTACCTTGTAAATATAGATAGCTACACTCTCGATAATATGTTCGATTTTTTATTTACACAAAACAATATGTTTTATGATTATGATAAAAATAAAAAAATATTAACTATCTCCTATATCCAAACTCACTCATTTGTGATTGACTATGTAAACTTAAGTGAACACACAACAGAATCGGTAAAAACAATTACAGTAGGTGCTGCATCTGGAACTCAAAGCTCAGGCTCTTCTAGCTCATCATCTTCAAGCTCTTCAGGTGGTTCTAGTGGTGGTTCAAACTCCTCTGGAAACTCTGATAACACAACTATCACAACAAAATCACAATTTCAGTTTTGGAACAAGCTTGGTCAAGAGATTGATGATATATTATCAAGAGATAATGATGTAAGAATCAAAAGTAAGTCAATCATAAATAGAGAAGCTGGTGTTATTACTATTACAGGAACACAAAATCAGATAAGTAGAATTAGCACCTATCTGAAAAAAATAAGACAAAGACTCCATAAACAAGTGATGCTAGAGACAAAAATCTTTGAACTTACTTATGCAAAAAGTGATAGTACGGGTGTTGACTGGTCAAAATTTGATTTATCACTCAGTGGTGATGTTGGAAAAATGTGGGGTGATAATTCAGGCTCGACGCAAAAATCTTTCGCTTATGATTTCTCTATGAATGGGCTAATTGATTTTTTAAATAAATATGGAAAAATCAATGTTTTATCTACACCTAAAATATTGACACTTAATAATCAACCAGCAATTATAAATATTGGAGAGCAATTTAACTACCGTTACCAAAGTGGTAGTTTAAACACTGCTAATGCTACAACTTCAGCTACAAACACCTATGAGATGAACTCAGTATTTGTTGGGCTAACACTCAATATTGTACCCGAGATTACAGATAATGATTATGTGATTCTACGAGTAAATCCCGTAGTGAGTGAAAAGATAGATACAGAAACAACACTAGCAAGTGACAATGGCGATGTGTATGATAGCGAGGGGGTAAGAATCATGCCACCAGATATTAGAATCAAGCAATTATCATCTATTGTAAAAGCAAAAGATGGCAATCGTGTTATTGTTGGGGGTTTAATCTCTACTATCAAAAAAACTACAAACAACGATATTCCTCTTTTAGGTGATATTCCCGGAGTTGGATGGTTATTTAAAAATAAATCTCACTCCAAATATAAAACAGAACTCATCATTGTTATTACTCCAAAAATTATCAAAGATGTGAGTTTCCCATCTCTTGATAGTGTAGAGAAACAACTTAACAAAGCGATTACAATAGAAAGCATTGAAAAACAACTAAATGGACTAGAAAATGAGTGATTATTCTAAAGCAACTGAGATATTTGATACATCCTTTGATTCAAACTTATACTTTGAAAGTATCGCATCAGAGTTTACTAAAGGCTCTTTAATCAAAAGTATAGAGGCAAAAAACATCCCTCTTATTTTTTTACTTGGTGACCCCGGTGTAGGGAAAACATATATGCTCAATGTTTTACAAAGCACATTTAAAAAAGGGAAAAAAGTTCTCTTTAGCTCTGAACCATTTACAACTCCAGAATCTTTTCTCCATTTTTTACTCAAAGATGAAACTTTTGATAAAAATGCAACTATCACTGAGCTCAAAGAGAGAGCACTAAATAAATTTGCAGGAACTGATAATATTATTATTCTTGATGAGGCACAACTACTAAATACAATTGTTTTAGAGTTTATTAGAATACTCTCAGATACAAAACAGTTTACTTTTTTACTCTCAATGCACAAAAACGAGGGTGAAAATATTGTAAGCAAAGAGCACTTTGCATCAAGAAGTCATATAGTAGTTTATCTCGATTGTTTAACTAAAAATGAGATTAACAAATATATAGAATCTCAACTCTTAAGACATGGTCTTGGAAACATAAGCCAAATCTTTAAAAAGAAACAGATTAAAGAGCTTCAAACCCTTTCTCTTGGTAATTTTAGAGTTGTCAAACAACTTTTAAAACACACATTTTCAATTATGGACTATGCAAAAATACATGGTCATAAAAAATATACTATGCCTACCTCATGTGTAATCACAATGGCAGCGATAGATTTAGGAATAATAGATGCATGATAATTTTGAAAACTTACAAAAAAGATGTAAAAAATATAAACTAAAAAAAAGGGTCAAACTAAGCCTACAAATAGCCTTGATTCCAGCGCTTGCATCTATTTTTTTATTGATAAATACTAAATCAACAGAGCTGGAAAAAACCTCCTCAACACAAAATAGTGTCTTAAATGAAAAAGAGCAAAAAACATCTATTAAAAAAGAGAAGAAAAAACGGATAATAAAAGATGTCCCTTATGTGGTTCTCATCGATTCAAAATATAATTTTAACAAAACAAAAGAGGTAAAAAAATCTCCACAAACAGCTGTACAAAAAAAGACAATAGTACAAACTGAGATACCAAAAGACACCCCTAAAGTCTATATCAAAAAAGAGACAAACAGAGCTGTAGAGATTGCTGTAAAAAAACTAGATTCTATTAATGATATGATTACCTACTATAACAAAGAGAATAAATACTCTCTTGCTATAAAAATAGCTCAAACTTATTACGATTCTAAACAATACTCAAAATCTCTCCTTTGGGCAAAAAAAGCAAATCTTTTAAATCGTGATGACGATAAAGCGTGGATTTTGTATGCAAAATCTGAATATGCTCAAAACAACCATAAAAGAGCTATCAAAATCTTAAAACTCTACCTCACAAACTCTATCTCAAAAGAAGCAGAAGGACTACTTCTTATGTGGAATCAAGGAAAATAATATGTACATAACAAAAATACTACTAAGTCTATCAATTCTTGTAATATCATTAGATGCTAATGTTTATGATGATTTTTATAGAGATCTCAAAAATAAGAACTATTTTCAAGCGTGTATATCTGGAAAAAAGATTTTTAACAAAAATGAAAGAGATGAAAAACTTTTATCTGTGATTGGTCAAACTTGTTTAAAAGCAGACTATATCTATGTTGCAGCTATGATACAAAGCAGACTAAGAGAATCAAAAGATGCTAGAAATAATGCAGTGGTATTTTCATCTATTGTTTTACAAAAAAGACTCATATATCAATTTATGCACGATAATATTGATATTTCAACCCTTGCTCTTCCTATAAGTGATCACCCACTATCACACACATTTATAGCGATTCGTGACAAAAGCTATACCCTCTCTTCAGCTTCACCTAAAATTATCTCATTTAAAAAAGATGATAAAAAATATAAAGTATATATAGACTTTAAAGCAAAGGGAAGAGTTATTATAGAAGAGACTGATTCTAAAAATAAAACTATAACTCATAGGTATTTATAATGATAAAAAAATCTGTCAGACTTGGTGATGCTTTAATAGATAAAGGAATCATTACAGAACCACAATTGATGCATGCCCTTAAGCTGCAAAAAGAATCTAATTTTTCTAAAAAACTTGGTGAAATTCTTATTCAAGAGGGATTTACAACTCATAAAGAGATGGCCCTTGTTCTTGAAGAGTTACTTAATATTGAATTTATGGATCTATATGCTCAAGAGTTAGATTTTAAACTCATAGATCGTTACCCACTCCAAAACCTTCAAAAAGCACAAGCGATTCCTATCCGTGAAGATGAAGAGTACATTTTTGTAGCTACTTCAGACCCTCTAAATTATGATGCTCTAGAAGCACTAGAGAGTGTTATTATCTCCAAACCAATAAAACTTTTTCTTGCATTTGATGATGAGATTCGTCACATATTTCAGCGTCTTCAAATTATTCAGGGGACAAAAACAATTGCCAAAGAGGTGATTCGTGAGACATCTCAAGATAGCTATAAAAGTGATAATGAAGAGAGTGCTGTTTTACGCCTTATTACACTGATTTTAAAAGATGCAGTGCTGAGAAAAGGGAGTGATGTTCACATAGAACCAAATGCGCATGAGGTATCTGTTAGATGTCGTGTGGATGGTATATTAGAGGAGATTTTTGTATTTGATCTTGCTGTATATAATGCTATCTCTTCGCGTATTAAAATTCTTGGTAATCT